>Ga0208769_1001052_pt1 | contig 12661 bp, 13 predicted proteins | sample AntAceMetag02UKC_FD_184768 | JGI IMG/M metagenome (GOLD analysis project Ga0208769, IMG submission 184768) | Saline lake microbial communities from Ace Lake, Antarctica- Antarctic Ace Lake Metagenome 02UKC (SPAdes) (version 2) | ecosystem: Environmental > Aquatic > Non-marine Saline and Alkaline...
ATCTCAATCGGACCATTTGCAATAGTGAAGATGGTATTACCGTTCACCATCACGGCAGCAGCAGTGACAGCGGACTTGTCGGCTTGGTCGTATGTTTCCCTTAACACCTCGGCCATGGATACCCCGTTGTCGGGAAGCTGAGAGGCCGGGAAGGCTACAATACCGTTGGTGCCGTATAGCACATCAACAATGGATTCCGAATCGTTTAGTTGAGTTCCGAGACCAGTACCGCCAGATGCGACAAAAGACCCGAGAGAATTGGCGGCAACAACTGTGGGCAAGGCTGCTTCAGCAATATTCAAAAGCTCGTTCCTTACCACCATTACAACATCGGTTGTCGCTAATTGAGTTGTGGCCCCCATGGTAAAGGTACCCGAGACGGAGGTATAACCAGTAATGTCTACAATCTCTCCCTCAGGAGCCGCATTAGCTCCACCAGCATCCCAAACGACCACTAAAGACCAATCAGTGACAAAATATCCGTCACCGAATCCGATCAAGTCAGATGCTACAAAAGCAGTAGTTCCCCCGGAGCTTGTCACTGGTACAACATAGGCCATGCCACCCTTTTGGATGATATCGTCAAGATCCGTATGGGCCAGGTCAAGAGAGGCTTTAACGTTTTCAGCCTGTGCAGTACCGTCATATGCCCCAGTAAAATTACCAATGACGTCAGTCAAAGACATGCTGGCAGGTAGAGGCTGCCCTAAAGCAGTTGAGCCACCAGAAATATAGGTAGCCAAAGAACCGCTAACAGGGGCAGCGGGTAGAGTTCCACCCGATATGCTGAGGGTGTCAGCCAGGATTGCATCGATATCTACCTGGTTGGCTGTATAGTCAGTGTCAATGATATCCCTAATAGCTTCCAGGGAATCGGTTGTATTATCGTAGGAAGTCTTTACCGGAGAAGCCGACTTTGACATAAGAAATGCCAAGATGGATTCATCGGCAACGGAATCCGGATAAGCAAGGCTCGCGGTTCGGTCATCAGCCGCAACTACCTTATCAAGAAAGTCAGCCTCTAAAGAAGCAGTGACGTCAGCTTGCGCTCCGGTATTACCTGAAGCGGCCAAGGCAATGGCATCGCTACCAGTAAACAGATAGCCTCCCTTGCCGTCAAATCCAGAGACAAACCAGTCTCCATTACCCTCGGTATCAATAACGTTCTTGGTCAAAGCCACGTTATCATTGAAAAAATATCCTCGTATGTAGATATCGAGGCATGCGGTCGTAATAAAATTAACGACCCCGGTTGAAGCCTCTCCATAGAAGTCAACATAGATCCTGGCAGTATTGCACCCCACGAGCTGAATAGGAGCCGCACACGCATTCCCGGCAATGAATCCCTGATATTTCAAATTAATGGTCAGATCATCGGCGGCAGCAGTAGTCAAAATTGCGGTGACACACTCGATCGTCGCATTTTTATCTCTGACTTCAATATCCAGGGAAACATTTGCAGCACTAACCACGATAGCCGAAACCACGCTGTCAATAGATGGAGCAATCAAAACATTTTCTATGGACGTCGAGGCAGCAGTAAAGGTGATTGTCGAATCAACAGTGCTAAAGGTAAATGTCGGTCGGTCAGCTCCGTCTCCATGGCCTACAATTCTCACCCCGGCCACATCAATATTAATGGCTGCGGCAGTTGCCACGGTCTCGTCGGAGTTGGGCATCAAGTGAATGATATCGCCCTGGTTTGCGGTACAAAGACTTACGGCATAGTCAAGAGTGGCCACGGCAGTCTTAGGACTAAGCCCTCGTCTCCCGTCATCACCATTGACAGAGTCAACGTAATATTCGTCAACCACGTTGATGCCAAAGTCTGTTATCGGTCGGCTTGCAGTATTACCGCCAACCGTTAGAACCCTCTCAGCCGCAAAGGCTAATTGTGCGGGCAGCACAAGAGAGAGTACCATCAGCCCTAAAATTAATTTCTTGAAAATTTTTGCGTTCATATTAATGTCCTCCAATTTTTAAGACGAGAATTAACTCACCTCCATTGTCTACACTGGCTCTGTAAGACCGGTATGTCTGACTTGCATGTTTCGATTGGTGCAGTAAAGGTTTCCGCGCCATCTGGTGTCAGCGGTTAAGGTGTCAGGCTGTCCCAAGATTGCCTTGCTTAGCCACACAGGGGTTGTGAAATTGTAGTCCTTGTGAGCCCTGAGAGACATAAAGCGGAGGTTGAAAGCATCCAGATAGCCAGTGCTGTAATAACTGTCCGCCACAATCGGTGCCCCGTCATGCAAGATGTTCTTCCATCCGGCTTCAACCATGTTACCGTTAGAGTAGCGTTGCTGGGGATGCAAAGACCTCTTGTACCCGTCTACAAGTAACTGAGTGGTACAACAGAAATCAGGAAGAGCTCCTTCATGACTTCCCATGTCCGGCTCACGCCAGATTTTCTGCATCACTTCATAAGAAATGGCCTCTCCTGTGGTAATGACGTTGGCTCCCCATGTGCTCATGTCATCCTCGGCAATGGAGCCATACTCAACCGAAGAATCAGCGTTGAAAAGATCTCCGGCACCATTAATGCTGTCATCATCAGCAGCGGCAGCGATTACCTGGCTCGCCATATCGACACGGATGGACTTCTTAATGGATTTTATATATTTCTGTGCCAAGCGCACCACAGCAGCGTCACCGCTGTTCTGTGTCTTGTCGTCCAGGTTAAGGGTGTTTGACCCGTAAGCACCAGCCCATCGGAAGCGAGCGGCATCTATGATCGAAACCTTTGACTGATTAATAACGGTCGTCGCTCCATAGGAGCCATGATTAGATGCCTGGTATTCCAGCGGAACCTTAACCATGAGACCGCCGTCGACTATTTCTTCGTTCTGAATTTCCCAGTTCTCCATATCTTTGGCATTTTTGAACAACTTCCAAAGCAAAGCAGAGGCCTTGTTCAGAATATCCTCTGGATCAGTTTGGAGCCAAAAATAGTCCGTGGTTGCGTTAAGCTGATTTATTAAACTCATCTTCTTCTTGCTCCTCTAAAAGCTCAAGAAGGTTACCCGAAACGGTTAAGCGCCCCGGGCTTTCCGGGCGACATCAAGAGCCCCCTCGAAAAGTTCCTTACCTTTAAGCTTTGGTTGCGTAGTTTTAGCCTGGACCCCGGAAGCATTTCTAGTCACCACTTTGCCTGATTCCGCTACACCTCCAGCAAGATTGGCAAGCTTCTGAGCTTCTTCGAGCTGTATCTTTAGGTCAGCGTTTTCGGCAGTCACGGCATCTCTTTGTATTTCCCGGTAAGCCACTAAGGGATCGCTCATGCCAGTCTTGTCAGTAGTAAGCTTTTCTTTTATCTGAGCTTGCATTTCCGGAGTATTAAAATCCGGGTTTTCACCATAGAAAGCCTCATGAGTGGAATCGATGTCTCGTTGTTCAAGTGCTTTACCGAACTCCTCACGAGCCTGACCTACTGATTCAATTCTGACTATCTGGTTTGAGATCCCCCTTGCCTTTTTTGAAAGCTCGTTATGTGTCTTTTGGTAACTCTCAGTCGAAACAGGATCGAGCCCATCCATTTCTTGCTCAACTGTAGCAAGTTCCGACTCAAGCTCTGCGATTTGATCATTCACCGCCACTCCGCCAGCTTCACCCTGGACAGCACCAGGAGCACCTTCGGCGCCAACGGCACCAGCGCGAGACTGAAGGTCTGCAATAATCCCTTGATTGATATCGGTCTGTTTCCTCAGTGATCCGAGTTCACCTCCCTGACCATCAAGTAATTTCTGCATATTGGTTAATCCCTTTTCGGCCTCTTCCTTTGTCTTCCAGTCGCCCAGATAGGAATCGCCTTCACCTTTGCCCTTGTCTCCCTTCTCTCCTGCTTGCGGTTCGCCTGTCTTGATTGTTTTACTCATCTGTCTTTCCCCCAGGGCCTCTTCCAGTTGTCCCTCTCAGGCTTTCATAGGTTGCCCCTGAAAATGTTAATAAAAAAAGCCGAGACTTATGGCACACCTAAAATGTGGTATCCATAAGCTCGGCTTTAAGGTCTTCCCGCTTCGGCTAAGCCGGGATCTATCTTTTGCACGAACTGTGCTTCTATTTATCGTCTACAAATTGTCTCTGACTGTTACTTTTGGTGCCCCCTGTATCGCTCCCTGATTAACTAAGATGGTAATGGTAAACTCCCCAGTGGGTTTTTTCTTTATCCATCCAATAAACCTTGAAAACGCCTTCAAAAATAGGGCTTCAAGACTTTTAGGGACTTTAGCTATATGCTCTGTTTGTGGCATCTGGACAATACCTCTATCCTACCGGAATGATGTTGCGGTCTTTAAGGTATTTGTTGTATTCACCCCTGGTCTCAATCGGTCGTTCATAGCCTGGCTGTAAAACCTTAACCGCCGAAGGAAGCCAGATAACCTTGCTATCTGTTCTTATACCACCCCGCCCATGCATAAGCACCCTTTTTGCTCTGCCGTTGCATACGGGGCATACAGTGTCGTCTGGACGATCAGAGACTTTGTAAATCTCTTCAATCTCCATATCACATTTATCACAAAAAAAACTGTATATCGGCATGCACTCCTCCAGTTAGTTGATTTTAGCTCCAGGAGGGGCAACCAATCCAAGCCCCATGTCTTTCAGATCAAGGAGATCAGACTTTTCGCCGTCGCCACCCTTAACATTATTGACGGAACTGGCCTTTTCGTGAGAATATTTAAAAGCACCCTGCCTGCTTTCCCTTATGTGGGCGCCAAGAGAGGTTAATGTTTTGCCCAGATAGTCAACTATTTCCGGGATGTTGATCAACGAAATGTCTGCCATGGCTTTCGTGCCCTGAAGTTTAATTATATTCATGGAGAAGGTATTCAGAGCCCTACCCATCATCTCCATAAACAGAGGTTCGTCTTCAAGCGGGCCAGTAACCTGCATTAAGGGGGAAGGCTGGCCGTTATGCTCACCCTGGACAATCTGAATCATTATCGAAGATAAAACCTTTTGGTCTACTCCCGGGACAGTATCGACCAATGTCATCCCCTCGTTGCTTTTGGTTTTGTCCGGAGCTTTCTCACCTATTTCCGTCATTTTGGATACTTTCAACTTCTTGTCGCCCATTGTTTGAATTCTCCTGGCTTATTGCGGTGGAGATCCACCTTGTTTAGACTTAGGGACCCCGGCCCGGACGTTCCGGACTGCGGACCCACCTTTTTCTTTTTGCTTACTCTTCGTATCACCTGGCCCGCCCTGATTCTCTGATAAATACTGCTTCAAGGCCACAGCCTCTTCTTCCGGCATCCCCGCATCGATCAAAACCTCAAGCGCCTGGTCAAGCATACTCTCCGCGGTGCGCTCAATCTCTTCCTGCCACCCCTCCCAGTTAAGCGCCTCAAGTAGGCCACGCTGGCCTATGGCCTTGTTTGAGTAAAGCCACTTGGCCTGCTCCTCCCTCTGTAGAGCGGTTCGAGGTGTAGTGCTTCCAGCCTCAACGACAAAGCCAAATTTACGTCCGGCATAGTTGGTGCCTATAAATGTGGTAGGTTCATCATTAACCTTTAAGACATCGGACTTGATACCCCAGTTTTGCCACAGGCCTATTGCCCATCGGCTGCGCTCTTCAACTATTAACTCAATCGCCCTCGTCTTGGCCTGCATTAACACCTGGTTTCTTTCCTGTAGCGCAACTATCGCGCTCGCGGCAATAACTCCGCTTGGAGCCTGACCCCTGTCAGCATCCTCAATTTGGTAAATACGATCAAACAGCTTAATGATCAGATCAAGGACCTGGAAGAATGTTGCCGGCAAGTTTGGTATCTGCATAAACTCGATACGTGCTTTCGGTGTGGTCGGCATTAAAACCAGTCTTCCGGTAGACTGAAGGCTGGTTTCGATCATTTGACGAGTGATACCGCAGTTCTTTTGCACGATCAGAGGCGGAGCCATTACGTTTAGCACGTATGCGACCAGCTTGGAGACAATCCTATTAATCTTCATCAGAAGATCCCCGACCTGTTCAGCCGCAGAAAATCCCCAAATGGAGACCAGATCTTTATAGCTGTTGGCGTAATAGCATGGCAGTCTTCCCCACGGATAAGTTGTTGAAGCAAGTGCCACATCAAGCCTTGAGTTAATATTGGGATTAGCACAATCATCCAGGACGATGAGCTTTTTCTTCTTCTCTTTTTTCCCGTGAGTAATGGTTATTTTACGGATGCCGTCAGGATAGGCAGGGACCTTTTCTTTTATGGTTACAAACACTGGCTGGCCATCATCCCCAAGGACTGACATTCCTGTTTCACGGTCAGTAGTTGCAACATCTTCAGACTTTATAGTAACCCTGTCATCTCTAAGCCAAACCTCAATGATCAAACCTCTGTCAATTTTAGCGGCGCCGGTCGTCTCTGCCTTTGTCTTCGTCATGGGATCAGAATAGTTGCCCGTTCTATTTCCCTGCGTATAGTCCGGTGCCTTATACTCCTCTCTTACCATCCCCAGCAATTCGTAAGCCTCATCTTTGGCGACATCCTTAACTTCAAAATCTTTTTCAATCTTTGATATGAAGTCAAGATAGACATAGCAGACATAGGGAGCTTCGGTGCTTATGTGCTCGCCCCAGTTACCGGGAGCAGGGAAAAGGGCAAAAGGATCGGTCAATAGAATCTGCGGCTCACTGACACTTTTATCCCAGCAGGGCTTTTCCGGAGCTATTCCATAAATTTCCATGGTCCTGGCTGTGTTGTCGCTATTGGTTTGCTGCTTAGTGTCGCTCCACCACTTCTGGATCTTGGCAGACAGGATCTTTTCTCCGTCATTATCGGCCCCATCGAGGTCGACCACTTCACCCACGGGTTGCCTTGCCGTGATGTTTGACACGGTCCGCTCAACGTTTGCAAAATAGAAGTTAATTGGAGTATTGATTTTAGAGGTTGGTTGCCCGTTGGCTCCGGTTGCCCGTCCCCGGTAAAGGGCATAATTAGACAGGAAGTCTTTTGATTTTCCGAGACGATCCTTTTCGGCTTTCGCTATTTCAAAAAGACTATAGGCAAATTCAGGGACATCTTTATGGCCTTCAGGGGGCACATTACCCAGATTCCACTTTTCATCCATGGTCTTACCTCTTTTTAGGTAACCTATTCCGGTTTATTGATAGGAACATATTCTCTCGCCTCACCGTCCACCTTTTTATTGTTCATTTCAGATACGGTTCTTGGTTTTCTCTTCCGTTTCTCGATTATTGAAAGCCTGCCGCTCGGTGCCAATGGAGCAGTACACCCCGGACAGTTCATCTGGCTACAAAGGGTAGCGCAGGTGGCGTGAGCCCCATCGAAGGCCTGCCAGCCCCAGCCAACCCAGGGATTTATGAGCTCGACGGAAGCGCCGTTCGGCCTCACGTTTGAATCAAATAAATCAGTTGTTTTGTGGAAAACTCCGCAGCAGGAGGGACACTTGACTTTGTAACCAGCGCCTTTTAAGTGTTTAACTTTTGTGGACATAATATTTTAACCCCTCCCTGATTTACTAATAGTTAACTGTAAAAGCTCACCCTGTCCATTATTTTGATTCACGCCATATCCTCCCTTTCGTTTTTGCCCAGTCTTGTCACCGTATCGACAAGAGTTGCAATCTTATCAAATGATCCTGCTTTTATTAGCCAGCCATTATCAGTTGTTGCCTCGTAGCTACCGTCAAGACATCTCTTTATTATTGCTTGCTCCGGCCTATCCGTGGATGAGGGAATCATTTGGGACCCCCCATTGACTTGAATAAATCACCAGCCTTTTTCAGGAGGTGCTGCTCCTCTTTGCTCGGACCATCGCCATCCGGGTAATTTGGGACATCGTCAATACCTTCAATGGTAAAGGCCTCACCCTTAGGAGTGGAGAAAAACCCATCCCCGCCACCTCGCTGACACATATTGCCACGAAAAAAGATCCATGCCCCGATCAGTGCTCCAGCCACGAGGATCAACACTCCGGCCACAGCATACACACACAGGAAAATCATTAACGCTTTAAGCGTCAAGCTCACAACTGTTTCCATGATATCTCAATCCTCCTCATCTACATTAAAACTGGTTTCCTCGGTTGCGTCCATCCACATCACCTGAGTTAACAATGTATGCACCAGGCCTCCCACGGCTCCAATTGCTGGATCGTCCTCATCGAACCGTCTCAGCTTATTCCTTATTATATCGCAATCACCAAAAAATAGCCTATCGCCAAGAATACAGGACTTGATTGATCTAACATACTGATCAAACGAGAAGGGATCGTAGTAGTCAACCGGAGGCGTCACTGTTAGCGCGTATTCTTCCCCTCGGCCCATTATGAGCCGTTCATTTAAGAGGGAAAGAGTGGTCAAGAACCTGTCCGCGTCTCCATACCATGTCGATACCAGCTCGGGAGTAACCCCGAAACCCATCCTCTCCCTCATCTTGACAGCTTCATCGAGCAGGGCCTGGACGTCCTTGCTTTGGAATTCGTCAATGATCTGGAATTTTGCATTTAACGTTTTGTAGCTCTTTGGCGGCACCTTTGGCTTGACCACGCCAACCACACAGATATATCCAGACTGTCCTTTGTCCTGGTCCTTGATCTCAGCAGGCCAGCCAATCGCGGGGAAGAGAGAGTGGTATAGTTGCCCAGTGTCGGTATTCCGGAACCAGATCACCTTCTCAATAAACTTCTTGCCCGTTATTTTGGCATGATCTTGCCTTGCCCGCAGGGTGTAGTAGGGCTCTTGGCTGACAAGCATTTCTATTATACTGTTACGTCCAGGCGTCATCAATTCCGTCCCCATCTATGCCCTGGTACTCACATTCCGTTTTTAATCCATAGTCCGGTCTGCTTGAACATAGCGACACGGTTTTTTTATTTAACCATTCGTAAATAGGCTTCCCTTCGTTTGTGTGCTTGAAACATGTGTCTGACCAGTTGTACCTTGAAAGAATATTTCCGCAATATAGACACCTCCTAAGGTTACTCATTGGAATAGAGGGAATCTTGCTGTAGTCGATTTCTCCAACAATAGTTAAGCACATGGCCAGGCTATCCCCGTGAACCTTTTAGTTTTGCTATCTGCATGAAGAGCGTAGAAATTTTGCAGCTTGTCGTAATCCTCTATCTTTTCGGCATGGCACCAGCAAGCACCGGTAACGTTCCGGCTGCTAAGATAGGCCCCGCAGACTTTACAACGAACGAGTGGCTTATCTTCCGTGTCATCCCCGAAAGGCTCGGTCTCTTCATCGGACGGCAATGTCCCAAATGGCCCGACAAAATCATTATCAAAAGAGGCATGGTTGGCATCCTTGCGCGATGGGAATACTTGAGACAATGACATTACACGCCCTCCAGGTCATCGGTGCCATAGTCATACTTGCATATTTTGACATTCATATGTTGCAGCACGGAAGCTCCTTTTTCTTTTGACCACTTGAAAGCATATCCCACTTCCATAACTCTCCATCTTGACGCTCCAAGTGTAATCCCGACCGTTGCTCCAACGACAGGCAATGCGTTTTCCTCCCTGTCAAAAAAATGGATCCACCCTCCGCTAAATTTATCTCTGTCTTTTCGGAAATATTTAATTCTCAATGCCTTTTCCCTCCTCATCTTCATCAGGGTAATCCTTTAACTCACACTCGGCAAAAAATCCTTCAGTGTTTGCGAACGTCAGCGCCAGGGCGGAAAATTTATCGTTTGATCTTCCGAGAATTTCCCGGATATCCTCATTTTTAGTTACCTCGATCTTGCCGGAGCCTGTCGAGTAGGTCATGCAAAGCAATTCCTCGATCAATTCCTCGTCAGGAGGAATCATTGAGGAACGGTCAGTCCTTAGCCACTCGCGGACCCGCCATGCCAATTCATCTCTTAATATCCTAAACTCTCCTATCTCAGTTGTAATGGTTGGCCGAGATGCTACCTTAATCCCTGTGGCCACACAACCGGATCGCCTCATATGTGGAGCAACGCCTGTTCCGACGCCAGTCGCATCGACATTGGCCCTGGTAATATTGACATGGTTGTTGTACCAATCAACGCCCCGTGATCCTGTTTCAATAGTGTCAATCCCTCCCCATTCATCCTCGCCCGGATTGATCGCGGTAACATATCCGCCATACCTGGCAATAGCCACATTCGAATCGTTGCCCTCCTCGGCACAATCAAGACCCATGATGCCCTCGACTCCAACCGGGGGGACCTCGCCGCGTTCGATTACATAAATATCGTATCTAGATCTAGCTGAAGAGATCCACTCGCGAGAAATGAGCTGATTTGCTCCGGCTGCAGGATACCTCCCTAAAACCATGTAGCTAAAGGCTGGATTGATAATCTTGTATTGCCCTGGAATCAGTGGAGGGTAGGTTGTACCGTCTCGTCTCTTTGCAGTACATCCGACAAGAAACTTTGGGAGATCATACACTAAGTCCTTATCTTTCTTCTCTCCGCTTTTCAATGGCCTGGTCCATTCGTTAATCCTCCGAACCGTTGTTTCGCGATCCACTGCACCAGGGATGATCTCTTTCCCTTTTACAACGTTGGGGTGCCTGAAGGACGACAGGTGAACGATGTGAGCGGTATGGTCTCTCTGCATCCGCCAAACAGCTCCCATCTCCTGACGCGGATTGAGCATTATAAGAAGACGAACTTTAGTGCCGCCAGACATACAAGATTCGATTCCCGAGTAAACCTCATCCGGGACCGCATCCCCCTCGTCAATCACAAAAAGAAGATGTTGTTGGTGCTTGCCGCTGAACTTACATTCCCGCTGCTTCTTGGTCCCCGAGACCGGAATTGTGACACCAGTAAGGAAGTTGAGCGAATCGCGCCTGATGTCCAGGCTGGTTATTGTGTGGCCTTTAAACATTTCGGGATGATCGAAAACTACAGCGCCTATTTCGCTCCATAAGATATTTTTAAGGTTGTCGAATGGAGGAGCCGCCGCAGTAAATACTTTACAGTTTGGGTGACAGAGATAGAACCAAACAGCCCCACGGGCGGCTCCGTGGCTATTATGGGTAACTATAAAATTTTCCGTTAAATAAAGCCCGTCAGCACTATCGACCTCAATGCAAACCGATTCCATCATACCAACGTATTTTATCCTTTTGATTACGCGCTGGGCCTTTTTTTGTAATTTCTCTTCAGGGACATATCTACTCAGTTTTTTCAGTATCCTGAAAGGACAAAAAGGAAGCTTGATGTAAAGAGTGTAGGCTTTTTGTGCTGGGAATCTTTTACCATTTTTTACATAATGGGCATCCTTTTCTCTTATCTTGGCAGTCCCACCTAAAGACCAAATTAAATATTGCACCTGCCTGGCAAGCTTGCTACTGACTGTGCAATAAGACATACTATGACGAGTGCAAATATAGCCGTCCGTGTCCATTAACCCTGCGAGTAAAAGCTTACGATCTTCCACGTCCGACATCATGTAATCGTCGGGGATAAACTTATTGGCCGATCTTTTGCCTAGTAAACCATATTGTTTTATTGAATCTCGGAATGAATTAACCTGACCAGGCGGTGTGGTAAACCCAATCCTAACAGCGCGGGCGTCGTTATATATTTTAGGGTCTGCATCATGGACCCTGCTTACCATTTCCGTAAAAATCCATAGGTCTGAATTGGTAAGCGTAATAACGCAATTTTCGTCTCCCAGGTGGCCATCCCCAAGTAGCACGCCCATCACGTAAGGATCTATAAGTAGGTGGCGCTTATCGTACTCCACGGCACCACACATAGGGATGTGTATATGTCCTTTAATGCTCCTGGATAACTGCCTGGTTGTATAAATTCTATATGGAACGCCACGGCTTTGGTCCGAAGAACTGCGAGCAGTCCAAAGATGATCTTCACTGCACAACACTGAGGTGCCATCGTTGAATAATATTTCGTATGTAGCCAGTTTGCCTTGTGGATGAATAGCTTTCACCTTGATTTTTTGGCCTCCACTACCAAAAACGGTGTCTCCTGGCTCAATCTTCCCTATTTCTACCTCACCACCAGGAGTCATGACCTTTGTACAAATTGGCTGCGCTTTTCCCGTCGCGTTAGAAGACACGGCCACGGTGATAACGTGCTCATTAAGAGAGACGAGCATTTCCTTTACATCTTTGGTTAAGGTTTCCCCCAGCTCTTTCACACAAAACCCTACAGGATCTTCCTGGTAACTGTGGAAGGGGACCTCTCCCATTAGATCGTCGAGCATATTGGGAGGAATTTCGTCGAACAGCGAACCGGCCATCGAAGTGATAGTGTCTGTTGATAACTTCTCTATCATTTCTTGCTTTTAAATTGGTCTTTCTGCGCTTTTTTGTCCCTGGCACTATGCAGGTCGAGCAACATCTTTTTTAACTTGGCTGCAGACTCGGGGTGAATTGAATTGAAGATTGAATCAAGGACCTCGCGTGACAAGGCAAGATCATTCTCCGGAACATAAAGGCCCTTGGCCTTGAATGCCATATCAAGAGCTTTGGCCTGGATCGCGAGAGCCTTAACTTCCCTTTCAACGATAATGAGGCCTACGGTTTCACCATTATAGTTCTTTTTGGGAGTGGAAAAAAACTTTGTCTCTTTCGCCTCAAGCAGGTCGAGTAGCTTGATCTTCAGGGCATTATCGCTTAACCCATTATCGTCAATCCACACTTTTATCTTATCTTGCAGCTTATTAAAATTTTGACAGCCGATGGAGGAGAAGCCCC
>Ga0208769_1001056_pt1 | contig 12613 bp, 10 predicted proteins | sample AntAceMetag02UKC_FD_184768 | JGI IMG/M metagenome (GOLD analysis project Ga0208769, IMG submission 184768) | Saline lake microbial communities from Ace Lake, Antarctica- Antarctic Ace Lake Metagenome 02UKC (SPAdes) (version 2) | ecosystem: Environmental > Aquatic > Non-marine Saline and Alkaline...
TTTTAGTGGGTCTGATTTAGAAAAAAGATTTAGAGTTCTAACTTTATACTTTCTATCTTTCCACCGAAATTTTGTCCGATTCTTTATTTCTTTCTTTGCACTTTTTAATCCCATATTATATCAATAAAACCTAAGCGGTTTTTTTGGATTTCCCTTCCTGTTCCGTGATGCGATTTCTTCAAGAGCCTCCGATGGAAATCGCGCAAGGACAATCCATTTTAATGTATTATAATTGTGAGAAATTAGTTTTTAAAAGTTTCTAAGAAGTTTAATCTTGTATTTCAAAATAAGCTTCTTTATTAGTTGGGTCAAAAAATAATTTTGCTTTTGTCTTAAGCATAAAGTCTACGCCTAATAAAGTTGGTTGGATGGATTTTTCTTCATTTTTTATTGGAAAATCTACAGGTATTTCAACTTCTAAATTATCTCCGAATCTTAATTTTGCTTTTTCAAGAACTTTTGTAAATATTTTTCCACCACCAATATTAATTGGTTTATGTCTTCCTTCTAATTTATTAAGTTGAATTTTTGATAATCTCATTCTTTTTATATCCGAAGGACCTATAATGGTTATTGGACTTCCTGTATCTACAATTGCTTCAATTGGCATGAAAATATGGGGGTTTTCACATCTTAATAAAAAATGAGCCATTATTCTTAAATTATCAGCAAAATAATAAACTTCTAAAGGTATCTTTTTCATTTTAAAGAATGATAATCGTTCCTTTTGGATGGACAAATTCTATAAAAAGATATGAAGGGTTTTCGTTTCGTTTTTCTAAAGAATCTATTAAAACATCCATATTTTCTCCAGAAGAAATAACATTATTATTTTTTATTGCAACAAATTTTGAGACAAACCCTTTATTTCTAAGTTCATCTGTGTGCTCGTGAAACCATTTACTATCTCTCTCAAAATTGTTTAATAATTGGGTTTCTTGACTTGTTTCCATAAATGTTATAAGAGAAAGGTGTTTAAAAATCTTGCTTTAATTTAAACTACTTATTGCTAAAACTAAAAGTTTAATTCCAAATAAAATAATAAATAGGCATGAAATTGTAAATGAAGATTTGCTCAAAATATTAAATCTATTAAGATATGTTTTATAAAAAATTTGTCTGTTAGTGTGCATCTTTCCATCAGGTAAATTATCAATATGTCTGTTTTCATTTATTTCAGTATTTAATCTTATTCCCATAAAAAAAGAAAAAATAGAGGCACCTAAAAATAAGATTAATAACCAATCAAAAGAATTTTCATAAACAACAGAAAAACCCCAAATAGTTAAAGACAAATTACTTTTTGCTAATATTGAAAGAATAATTAAAACTATTCCTAAAGTCATTCCTTTATCCCAATAATCTTCTTTAGAAACAATAGTATTAATGATAGACTTCATCTCAGATTCTCCTCAATTTCCCCTAAAAATAGAATTTATAATAAATGCAATTATTAAACCAAAACTACCAAGTAACAAAACCAAAAAGATGATTGTAATATAATTAAAGCCATTAACTAAATTGGTTTGAGTCAAAAAATTATATATCATAACCAAAGCTACAACTGTACCAGTTAAGGCGATGATTCTGTTTGATTCTTGTTGTAATTTTTCTTTTCTTTTTGTATTAAGAAAATCCATTCCATCTGGGCTAAGAAAATATTCCAAATCATGACCTAAAACAGAATATACTAATTTATTATGTTCAATATATCCCAAAACCCTATCAAATCTGTTTTTCTTTCCGATTCTTATTTTATTTAATTTTGACTTAGTAAGTCCATTATATTCTAACTTTTCCAATACTTTTATTACAGCATCCTCAAATTTCATCCCAAACTCCCTTCAATCACCTTCTTCTCTTCTTCACTAATCCCATAAAGTTTGTAAACTTCTTCATCAATCTCATAATCCACATTTTTAATTTTCTGTTCAAGTTGCTCTTTTTCATTTCCAGAAACTCCATCGCTGTGTGCTTTCTTTTGAAGTTCAAGCATTTGTTCAACAAGGGAAACTATGCGTTTTTCTTGGGCAGGAGATGTTGGAGATTTTATTGGGAGTTCATGAACATATTGCCTCTTAAACCTATACCCCTTATCTCCCAATTTAGAACATATACTTTCAAAATAAAATAAAAGAAGTTTAGAATTCAATAATGCCAAATAATACCTATTATTAGTTTCTAAAAAGAAGGAGGTCATTTCTAAATAAACTCCTTTGTTATCAAAAGTAAAATTAGAACCTTGTGAAATATCTGGCCAGATTATTTTATTAGATTTAAACAAATCATAAAATGAACAAGGTCTTAATTCATACCATTTTTTTGATTTTCCTTTAATATCTGTTCTACTCTCCAATTTTTGTTTATGTTTCAAAAGGTATTTCCTTACATTAGGATAATCCTCTAAAATCTTTCCTTCAAGAAAAATTAAATATCTATCATTAAATTGGTAATGCCATTTTTTAATATCTCTTCCTACAATAAGTGGAACAAAAACTCCCCTCTCATTTTCATTTCCACCAATTATCTCTTTTACCTTTTCTTCATTTACAATCAAAACTTCATTAAGTCCTGTTTTTATTCCAGCTTTTGCTTCTCCAATAACATCTCTTAATCTTTTTCCTGACTTCTTTATTTTTTCTAATAATCTCACTTTATCTTCGTTACCAAAACTCCAACTTTCAGAAGAAAGAGAATCCTGACTAACTTTTGTTTCATAATTATATAAAAAAGGTTTATCTCCCTTTTCTTTATTCTTTTCTAAAATTATTATACATGGATCAACTGTTGCATCAGTAAAAACTTTATCTTTAAATTTATCAATATATTCATTAAGATTAACATTTTTTAATAAAAATTCTCTAAGTTTTTTACCATAAGAAGCCCTAGTAAATTTATTAGAAACAATAAAACCAAACCTCCCTTTATTTTTTAGATTTTTTATCCCCCTCTCAAAAAAATAAACAAATAAATCGGCTGTTCCAGTATAACTTTCATATTCCTTTTCTAAATAAGGTTTTATTTCTTTTAAGGATTCATGCCGAACATAAGGAGGATTCCCAATAACAATATCAAATCCGCCGTCTTTGAAAACACCTGGGAATTGTGCATTCCAATTAAATGCTTTATCAAATTTTGAATCAGAAATTAAACTATTACCATTCTTAATATTATCTTTCATATTTGGCAAAATCTTTTTTCTTGTTTCTCTTGTTTCTTCTTCCAAAATCTTCAACAATAAATTAAGCTGTGCAAGTTCAACAGCTTTCTCATCCAAGTCAACACCATAGATACAATTTATCAAAATCCCTGCCTTCTGCCCAATACTCAATCTTTTATCATAAGAATTAAAACTATTCCATTTCTTTGACTTCTTTCCTTTCTTTAGTCTATCCTCAACAATATTCATTAATTCTTGAAATGCACTAATCAAAAAACTTCCAGAACCACAAGCAGGGTCAATAATTTTAATATCTAAAATTTCATCCAAAGATTTATCCTTGCAATATTCTCCAATCGTGTTCTTAACAATATAATCTACAATATAAGAAGGAGTATAATAAATTCCCATCTTCTTCCGCTTCCCACTTTCTAAATCCAATTTAACTCTTTTCTCTGTTCCCCTCAACACAACCCCTAAATATTGTTCATAAATACTTCCAAGCAAATCAACAGGGATAATATCAAACATATATCTTTCTTGATTATGTTGTGTCCCATAATATAAACCCTTTATTGTCTTAATCAATGAATCGTCTGCAAACGCCCCTTCTTTTTCAAGCAAGCCTTCTGCAAAAAGTTTAGAGTTATAAGTTTTATCAAATCTTCTGAATTGTTCTTTCAACAAAGCCCAAAGGTTTTTATCAGTAATCCTTTTTTCAACACTATCTATTATCGTCAAAAGAAAATCCTTCCCTTCTAAACCCCTGTCTTCAACAGAACGCATAAAAATTAATCTATCAATTAAAATCTGAACAACTTCATCAATCTGGGAATCTTCTAAATAAGTTCTCTTGCTTTTCAAATCTTTTGAAAGCCATTCCCGAAACTGCAATAAATCATTCAAAATAGATTCATCAATTGGCTTAATTAATTTCTTATCAACATTCTTCAAAAGTTTATTTATCTCTTCTTTTTCAAAACTTCTTTTAGACAAAAGCCAAAGTAAATCAAATTTTTCTACAAATTCTTTTGCTTCAAGAATAAAATACCCTTGCTCATTTTTCAACAAGTTCTTATCAATATTTTTTATATTAGACAATGCGTGGTAAACACGAAGATACTTAAAATTAGTTAATACAGAAAATTTAATGTTTTTATGATGAGCATAAGAAACCGCCTGCCTCCCTTCTTTTTCTTCCAATCTAACAGAAGTCTTTTTTGCTTCAATAACTAATTTATCCTGATTCCCAATTCTTAAAATATAATCCGCTCTTCCTTTCAAAACTCTTTCCTCTCTTTCAGCATCTTTACGCATGTCCCAACCAAGAGCCTTAAATAAAGGATCAATAAATTCTGATTGAATTTGAAACTCTGATTTTCCATTAAGCTCATCTTTTGAAAATTCAAGAAACTCATTCACTAATTTTCCTACTTCAAGTTTGGCTGTTTCTTTATCCATAAGATTATTATAAATTCTTCACTTAAAATCCTTTCTAAACAATCCTAAACTCTTTACTAAAAAAATCCTTTACTATTCCCTGCATCTCAATCATTCTCCTTTTATTTCTTCCAATCAACGCCGCCTTGCTATGACTGCCTGCTGTAAGAATTATTTCATTATCTGTAACTTCTAAATCATTGAACTTCACAGGATTAACAATCGCTTCAATAAATTTCTTAGCATCTTGAATTCCCCTCGGATTCGGAACAACCTTAATTCTTTTTCTAAGAATCTCGCTCATCTTTTTTATATTCTGTCCCCCTTCACCAACAGCCTGAGAAACAAACCTCCTAGGAACACAAAAAACAATCGCTTCATTATACTTAAAACAAAATCGCGTACTAACCCGTGTAATTTTATTAAAGAGATTCAGATATCTCATGTCCTGCATATTAATTGTTCTCACCATTTTAGATATTTTTTTTAGAAGGAGTCAATTTATAAATCTATTGTAATGGAAATTATTTTATTTCTCTTAAATTTTTTATAAAATCATCTGCTTCTTTTTTATTTCTTTACTAGAACCCTCATAAATCTTTTTAATTAATTTCTTAAGAAAAAATTTTATAAATATTTAGTTTTAAATTATTACTTATTAGTCTGCTCAACAATTTCTGACTTAGCTGTTTTTTTATCTATTTCTTCTTTCTTCAAAGCCCCAACTATTTTTACAAGAAGTCCTGGTAATCCTGTACCAATTGGAACTGGTTGATTAAGAATTATGTTTTCAACAACTCCAGATAGATTATCTTTCCCGCCTTTGATTGACGCGTTCACAAACTGTTTGACAGGCATTTCAAAAGTTGCCCTTGCCAGTATCGACGATTTTTGAGCAATTATTCCCATTCTCGTGACCCCTTTTACTCTCCCTGTATGAGTCATAGCGTCGGCAACAAATTTAAGGTGCCTACCATCAATGTCTAATCCTTGTTCATTAAGAACTTTGTAAACTTCATTAATTATTAATTGCCTAGAAACTTCAATACCAAATATATCTGCAACTTCATATAAGTCATTCGAAATCGTCCTCGCTTTGTCAACTTCTTTTAACTTAAGTATTTCTTCTAAATTAGTTCCCAATGTCATAACCATATAATCTTTTTCCCTTTTCACAACCAAAATCTGCTCAACACCTTTTACCCCTGAAATAATTGTCTGCTTAAGTTTTTCCTTAAGTTTGTAAATTTCCTTAAAATTCATTTCAGACGCATTTAAAATTATTGAGTCTGTTTTTTCTTTTGCATCAAATCCTAAATCATTAAGTCTTTCAACAACTGTTTTAGCAGAAATATGAGTTTGCTTAAGTCCTTTCTTATCAATCTTGATTTCAATTTTCTTGTCGCTAAAATTCAAATTTATTTCAGAAGTTATTTCTTTCAAAGTTACTTCTTTAATTTTCTCTGCAAAAATTTTCGCATCTTTTTCATTGTTATATTGTTTCTCTAAATAAATTTCCATTTTTGGAGAAGAAGGTTTTTTTCTTGCATCAAAAACTTCAATTATTCTTGGAAGGCCAGAGGTAACTTGCATTTCTGAAACACCTGCAAAATGAAAAGTCCTAAGAATCATTTGAGTTGAAGGTTCACCAATAGACTGTGCAGTTACAATTCCAATTGCTTCACCTGATTCAAGTTTTCCACCAGTATGAAGTTTAGAAACATCCAGCCCATCTCCACCATACTTAAATTGTATAATGCTGTTATTACTATCTCTTATAGTTCCATCATATTCTACTTTTAAATCTTGGAGCGCATTGGATAATCTTCTATACAAGTAACCTGACTTTGGTGTTCTTAATGCAGTATCCATAAGCGAGTCTCTTCCTGTCATAGCCCCAAAGAAAAACTCGTCTGGTCTAAAACCTTTTATGAATGAGTTAGCAACAAAACCTCTTGCCCTCGGCGATAAGTCACATTTTTTAAAGAAAGATAATGTTCTTTGGGTATAACCAAAATCAATTCTTTTACCACTTAAAACATTCTGTCCAAAACAACAAGCCATTTGTGTGATATTAAGAATATTTCCTCCTCCCCCAGAAAGAATCATATGGTTAACTGGATTAGTTTCAGGAAAATTTTTCTTCACGATTTCACCAATCTTTGTCCTTGCCTCATTCAAAATTTGAAGAATCTTTATTTCCCTTGTCTCTTCTTTTGTCTTACCAGGAATTGCATCAAGAGTCTCTTTATTATAAGATTCAATTATTTCTTCGGTTTTCTTTTCAGCTTTTTTAATTAATTCATTTCCTAATTCAATAACACTTTTATCTAAATCAAAATCTTCAACAGAAACAGTTATACCTCTGTCAGATAAATAATTTATACCTAAACTAAAAACATTCTTTATTATTTCAAAAGTTTTCTCTCTTCCAATTACCTTATCCAACTCTTTAATTAATTCTCCATTTCCTTCTCCAAAAAGAGTCTTGTCTATTTTGCCTTTTATTATTTTACCGTCCTTAATTTCTATTGAGTTATTTGAAAAATTAATTTTGGGTAATAATTCAGAAAATAATTCTAATCCTGAAATAGATTTCTTTGAAACATAAGCATTAATTCCTGATTTGCAAAGTAGCTGGTTTGCATAATCTTTTGAAAAGGTTGCTTTTCCAAATAAATAATTTCCAGTAATTGCATCTTTTACACATCCAATAAGTGCAGAGTTATTTTTTGGAGACATTAAATTTTTTTTAACATCAAGAAGTATTTTTGCTTCTGCTCTTGCTTCTTCTGTTTGTGGAGAGTGGATGTTCATTTCATCACCGTCGAAGTCAGCATTATAAGGTGCTGCAGCAGCAGGGTGTAATCTAAAAGTTCTTCCAGGAAGAACCCTAACAAAATGAGCCATTAAACTTCCTCTGTGAAGACTTGGATGTCTGTTGAACAAAACAACATCCCCATCCTGTAAATGCCGCTCAACTTTATAACCTGGAGCAAGCTCATTTATTATTTCTTCTTTAAGTTCTAAAGCAATTTTTTTTCTTTTACCATCAGGCCTTATAATATAATTTGCTCCGGGATAGTTTTCTGCTCTTTCAATTAGTTCTTTTAATTTTTTAATATTTAAATCAGTAACAGTTTCAGAAACAGTAACTACTTTAGCAATTTCATAAGGTATTCCTACTTCATTAATTTCCATTAAAGGGTCTGGAGAAATAACTGTCCTACCAGAGTAATTAACTCTTTTTCCAGCAAGATTTTTTCTGATTCTTCCTTCTTTTCCTTTAATTCTTTCTTCAATTGTTTTCAATGGTTGTCCACTTCTGTGTCGTGCAGGAGGAATCCTTGTAACAGTATTATCAAAAAATGTTGTAATGTGAAATTGCAATAAATCCCATAAATCTTCAATAATAACTTCTGGGGCTCCGGCGTTTAAATTTTCCCAAAGTCTTTGATTAGCTCTGATAATATCTGAAAGTTTGTGAGTCAAATCATCTTCGCTTCTTTCTCCTGATTCCAAAATAATACTTGGTCTCACGGTTACAGGAGGAACCAACAGCGACATTAAAATGGCCCATTCTGGTCTGCTTGTTTTAGGATTAATTCCAATTTTCTCAAGTTCTTCATCTTTAATATTAACAAGCATCTCTCTGATTTCTGTAGGGAACAATCTTATCTTCCCAATGTAAAAACTCGTCGGCTTGTCTAATTTAATCCTTTCATTAGCAACACCGCAGTGAGGACATTTTTTTGCGTCCTTTGCTTTTTTTGCTCTTTCAGTAGGAGAATATTTTTCAAGATCCTTATCTGCAAGAGTTAACTTCCCACATTCATTACAAAAACACCTCATTCCTAATTCAATCAAGGGAATGTATTTTAAATGCATTATCGGTCTTGCTAAATCAATGCTACCTGAATGTCCAAGGCATTCTTTGATTCTTCCACCGCAAGTTCTACATCTAACTCCAGGGTCAATAGCACCAAGTCTCAGGTCCATCAATCCGCCGTCAACAGGATAGCCATCTATATTATACAACTCAGGCGTAACTATCTTTGCAACTGAAATTTTCTTAATCTGCTTTGGACTAAGAAGAGAAAATCTTATGGACTTGATTTGTTTTTTTATTATCATTTATTCGTATTTGTTTTTTAATTCAAAACTTGTGTGAATATGCAATCCTTGCAATTCTTCAAGTAATAATTTAAATGCATATGAAACTTCAATAGGATCAATAGTCTCGCTGTCGCATATCGGGCAGGTGATTTTGTTTCTTATGTTGTCTTCTATTCCAATGCTTCCGCACTCTGAACATATATGTAATATAACTTTATCTGAATCATATCTTTCTTTCAACAGCAACGACGCTCCGTGTGCAACAAGTGCCTGCTGTTCCATTTCACCCAATCTCAATGCCCCTCCTCTTGATCTTCCTTCAATTGGTTGTCTCGTCAACAAAGCAATCTTTCCTGAAGCCCTTCCATGAATTCTGTTCGCAACCATATATTTTAATTTTAAATAATACAAACTTCCAACAAATATTTTTGCTTTCATTCTTTGTCCAGTAACCCCATTATACATTGTCTCTTTACCATCATATCTAAATCCTAATTTATTCATTTGTGCTTCAAGGTCTTTTTTACCAACACTTGAAAAAGAAGTCCCGTCGATAACCTTTCCTTTTAAACACCCAACTTTGCCAGCAAGTAACTCTAATAAATAACCAACAGTCATTCTGCTAGGAAGTCCGTGGGGATTGAATAGAACGTCTGGTCTAATTCCTTTAGAAGTAAAAGGAACATCCTCTTCAGGAATTATTCTTCCAATAACCCCTTTCTGTCCGTGGGCTGTAGCATATTTGTCCCCAAGTTCAGGAATTCTTTGGTCCCTAGTTTTAATTTGAACGATTTTATTGCTCTCACGATCTTCTGTTATAAATACTGCATCAACAATTCCTTTTTCTTCTTGCCTTAATGCAACACTTGATTCCTTTTTTGTCTTTACTGAAATTTCTCTTGCTTCAGATAAAAATTTTGGAGGAGATGTTTTACCAATTAATACTTCTCCTTTGGAAACCTCTGCTTCAGGATAGATAATTCCATCTTCGTCTAAAAATTCATAACTTGATTCCATTCTATATCCGGTTGTGTCTTTTTCTGGAATCACAATTTCGTCTTTTAATCCTCCTGCATAATTCATCTCAATTGCAGAATAAGGTCTAAAATAAAAACTTCTTCCAACTCCTCTGTCTAGGCTTCCTTGATTGAAAACTAATGCGTCTTCCATATTGTATCCTTCATAAGTCATAATCGCAACAACTAAGTTTTGCCCTGCAGGATACGTGTTCAGTGTATCATAAACAAAACTTCTAACAATTGGTTTTTGAGGATACTGAAGAATACTAACATCTGTGTCAAGTCTACAATGATAATTAGCAGCATACAATCCAAGAGCCTGCTTTTGTGTCTTACTTCCTCTGTTCAGCCTCGAGCTCTGGTCGTGATTTCCATAAGGAACAAGCGAAGTCACAACCCCGAACAAATCAATAGTGTCTATTTCAAGATGAGTGTGTTCAGCAGTTACTTCTTCTTTATACAATGCAACCAAAGCATTTTCTTCTTCTGACGCGTCGAGATATTCTATAATTCCTTTTTTTATCAACCCTTCCCAAGTCAATTCTCTTTGTTCTAATTGAATTAAATGTTCGTTAGTCAATTTTGGAGAACCATCCTTAATAATTATTAAAGGCCTTAATACTCTCCCTCTTTCGGTTGAAATTAAAATTGCTTGAAATTCAGAATAGTCTCTAATATTCATCTGCTCTGGAAGTTCACCATCCCTTCTTCTTTCTCTTATCCTGTCAACAAATTCTTTTGGTTCTTTCACAACACCAATAAATTGCCCGTTAAAGAAAACATCTTTTCCTTCTGCGCCAGTTATTTCCAATCCTTCTTGTTCCAATTCTTTCAGGAATTTATTCTGGTCAAATTTAACTTCTGTGGAAATTCTACTAAGGATTGCAAGATTCTTTCTCAAACCAATTTCTGTTCCTTCAGGAGTTTCTATTGGACAAAATCTTCCATAATGCGTCGGGTGAAGTGTTCTTGCCATGAAGTTCTCTTGATCTGAAGCTAACATACTTGAAACTCTTTGCAATTGAGAAATTGTATCAAGATAATTTGTTTTCTGCATATTTTGCGTGACCCCGCTTCTCTCTCCTGTCCAACTTCCTGTAGCAATTGCAGATTCAACTCTATGAGAAAAAAATGTAGACTTTGCAATTATTTTAATTGAAAAAACCTTTTTTCTTTTAGAGGATTTTTGTAATGAGTATTGGATGTCTCTGATTAAAATCCCTAAATTAACTCTAAATAACATTGATAATAAATCTCCTGAAAGTCTGACCCTTTTGTTTGCATAATGGTCTTTGTCTGTTCTTAATTCTGGATTTTCCTTCGCAATTATAAATTGTTTTATCATCTTGCATAAAGTTACAGCTTTTTTTAATCTGTCTTCTTTTTTTTGGCCAATATGCGGAAACAAGTAAGAATCAATTCTCTGTTTTACTCTATCAAGAATTTCTTTTTTTGTTCCTTGTAAATTTGTTTGCTCTGCAATATACATCATTGCATCTTCTTTAGTCGCCAAGTTCACAAATTCATAAAGATTAACAATAACGCTGTCTGTCTCTTTTCCAATATACTTTGCAATGTCTTCTTCTTTTGTCATGCCTAATGCTTTCAAAATTACTACTGCTGGCATGTCCTTAAATCTACTAAAAGAAACATTAACTATTCCTTCTTTGTCTTCTGAAATTGTTATAGGTATTCTGTAAGTTCCTCTCAATGAAAACAACCTTAATGTTAAATTACCTTTACGATCGTTCTCGATAAACGGCTGGTTTTCTGCAAGGTCTTCTGCCATAACCATAACTCTTTCATTACCATTAATTATAAAATAACCTCCAGTGTCAAGAGGGTCGTTGTAGTTTTCAATTAATTGTTCTTTTGACATTCCATGAGTATTGCACACTTTACTTTTTACCATAATAGGAATTCTTCCAATTTCCACAACTTCTGAATCAACTTGGTTGTCTTTCTTAACTGTTATTTCAAGAGTGATTGGAGCAGAATAAGTAAGGTTTCTTAACCTTGCTTCATAAGGTAAAACAAGCGAAGAACTTCCATCAGCTTCGATAACTTTTGGTTTTCCAATATTAATTTTTCCTAAATTTATTTCAAAATCTTCATTGTTGATGTTTTCTGAAATTTCATTTACAATTTCTTGCATTCGGCTTTCAATAAAATTATTAAAAGAAGTAATATTTGATTCAACCAAAGAATGGTTTTCTAAATATCTCTTTACAATCAAGTGGTTATTTTTTTGTTCTATCATACAACAACCCTAAAGAAATCCCCTTCTTTTCTTTTTATTTTAATTATATCCCCAATAGCGCAATCTTCTGGGAGCACAGGGTCGGTAGAAAGAATTTTTGGTAGTTGTGCCTTAGAAACATTTAAATTTAACAATAATTGCTCGGACTCTTTTTCAGTTAATTTAGAATGTTTTGGTTGGAGTATGTGCATAGTGGGGGTACATAGTTACCAAGTAACTTTAATGACTTTATAATAATAAAAAAATAGAAAAATTGGTTTAAAAATCTTTCCTTTTGGGAAAGTTTTTACGTTGAGCACAATATAACCGTGAGGCATAAAAATCTTTCCTTTTGGGAAAGTTTTTACGTTGAGCACAATATAACCGTGAGGCATAAAAATCTTTCCTTTTGGGAAAGTTTTTTAATAGCTATTTTATTTTATTAAATAATGGCTTCGTAGCTCAGCCTGGCAGAGCACTGGACTTTTAATCCAGGTGTCGAGGGTTCAAATCCCTTCGGGGCCATATTCTCAAAGATACTTCTCCAACTTCTCACTCAAATCTTCTTCAGTCATTCCTCCAACAAATTGCTCAACAACTTTTCCATCTTTAAACAAAACAAAATTCGGAATAGAACTA
>Ga0208769_1001061_pt1 | contig 12572 bp, 22 predicted proteins | sample AntAceMetag02UKC_FD_184768 | JGI IMG/M metagenome (GOLD analysis project Ga0208769, IMG submission 184768) | Saline lake microbial communities from Ace Lake, Antarctica- Antarctic Ace Lake Metagenome 02UKC (SPAdes) (version 2) | ecosystem: Environmental > Aquatic > Non-marine Saline and Alkaline...
TAAAAAGAAAGACTATAACCAACCCGACTTTAAAGGGAACGGGTGTTAACTATGGAAACTTATAAAATAGAATTTTGGCTTGCTACGTTTCTCGCTACGCCTTTTTTATTAGCGAGTATTTTAACACCGTCAAAAGCGGCGGGTGTTGTTTGTTTAATGATTTATATGTTTTGGGGCTTCGGGGCTTTATTGTTTCTTGTTCGTGGGAAAAGAGTATTAAGACGGGAAGAAGTGATTAAAGAACTTTGTAAGAAGAAACCTAACTTTAGTTTAGTTCGTTTAGGTAATTTTTCTTTAAGAGATATAAATATCATTATGCGAGAAGTTGTTAAACGAAAGGTGTTAAAATGAGCCTTAGTTATAAAGCCTCTAGAGGTTGCGAGGACTTAGCTGTTTATTTAGATCCTCGTAGTTATATGACAAAACTATATTTAGAGAGTAGCGAAGGATTTACGGATCTAGAGATTAAAAGAGAACTTTCTAAAAAAGCTTTTTTAGTTAGCCGCGCCGGTGTTTGTATGCTAAGAAGCCAAATAAATAAAGGCGTTAACTGCGTAGTCAATATTAACGGGGAAAAGAGAGAAGGCTCGGCGGTTTGGAGGTGGCGAGGAAATGACGAGGAATAAACCAATAATTTTTAAGATACGCCAAAAGGACGGAACGTTTAAACTTAACAGGCAAGGGAACGACGCAGAAGCTCGACCACTTGGAAAAGTTAACGGGAGGGCTATAAGATGAAACTTAAACAACAATTACTTTTAGATTTTAAAGCGGATCGCGCAGAGCTTCGTTATTGGGTTATGGTTTGTTTCGTCGCGGCTTCCATAATTATAGGCTACGCGAGCAACCACGCCCCCGTATTTCTTAAGGTGGTCGTATGAGTAGGCTTAACGATTTCTTAGGGAGTTTCTTTTCTCCTTTAAACATAAGAAAGCGTTTTCCTAAATACATTTTTAACCGTCCACTATTTTATATTTATATGGCTTTGGTTACTATGGTGGTTTTAGTATTATTACAAACTTACGGCTACGAGCAACAAACTTATTTTAAGTGTAGTTCCGGTTTTTGCGAAACTCCTAACGGCGATATAGTAAGCGCTCCTTATGAGGAAGGAATAAGAGCCCCCGACTACGTTAAAAATTTTGGTTGGTATGCTCTTTTAGCTTTAGTAGTGTTCTTTTTGTTTAATCATATAGGATTTAACCCGAAGAAAAGAAAGAAAGACAATTTTATAGGAGGCTATACAAAATGAAGGCAATAGTTAAAGCACTAAACGAGAGAGGCCTAGCCGCGCTACTCTGGCACAGGCGCGAAGAGGAAGAATATACGAAAAAAGTTAAGAGGATTCCTAAAGCGTTTAGAAGTAAGCAAGCTAAGAAATTCTTAAAACTAAAAAGTGTTATGTTAGAAGACCGCGAAATAATAACAGGATTTAATAACAATGACGAAGCAACAAAAAAAGTTTTTATAGAAAGTGTTAAAAAAGGTTTAGAAAAAGAGAACGGCGCAAAGCCGGAAGACTACGAGGTTTTATTCTCAAATGAATAAAGACAACAACAAGAAGCCCAACCCTACGAGCGAGATAGATCTACAAAGCCAAACAACAACACCACACATAAGTAGCGAGTATATGAGCGAGAACATAAAGAATAAGTTCAAGCTCGGACACTACGAAACAGAAGAAGGAAAAGAGCCCGTCTTCGTTGTCGACAAAGATTATTGGACTAACTTAGAAATATTTGTTCAAGACTTCCGGCTAGGGAACCTTAGCAAAGAAGAACTTAACTATACTCGTTACCACTTAGACCTTTTTAGTGACATATTAGCAACTATGCCGCCTAGCTTTGCTAAACCCGCGTTTATAATACTCGAGCGAGCAGTAAGCGTTAACGAAACCTCGCAAAGTAAAAGCGGCTTCTTAAGAAGATTGTTTAATACTTTCTTCCAACACCAAACAGGAACCATAAAAGAGGAAGGGAAAGACAGGAACTTTTTCGGGTTTGGCAAGAAAAAGAAACAAGCTAACTTAGAGGGAGGCTACTAAAAAATGAAGATTAAAAATAAACTATTATTTGTTATTATGATTCCGGTTTTAATAATACAAATCTATTTTATTATTCCGGACATAAACTTTTTTTTAATGGCGGAAAGTATGCCGCTAATTATGTATAGCTTACTAACTTTTGATTTAATAGTTACGCTATTACTAATTAAGTTATTTACTACAACAATAGACAGAGGTTCTAAAGATGAATGAATTTATAACCATAGTGGGAAGTATGATCGTTTCAATGCTTATGGGCGCTTTGTTTACGCTCCTTATAGGAAGTAAGACAACGCTCTTATACTTAAGGGTTAAAGTAAGCAGAGGAAAGAAAGTTTTAATATTTCTTAAAACTCCTTTCGGGTGGATTCCCAAACTAGCGGGGAAGAAAGAAAATACTCTTTATTGGAAACACGACAAAGCAAAATATATAACTACAGTAGAAGACGAAGGAAGCCTTACTCGCTACGGAAGAGTAGATTCCACATATATTAACTTAAAGTTTCCTACAGTTGCTTTAAAACTAGGGAAGGGGCAACTCTACCCCGACGACTTCGACCCACAAACATATAATAACTTATTAGTTCGAGCCGCAACTAAGCCGAGCATAACCGACGACAACATAAAAAAGTTAGTTCAAGTAGTTTTAATATTGCTTGTTGTTTTAGCTATCGGTTTAATGGCTACTTACGGAAAAATAGGAGCAATACAAAAAGCTATAGTTGCACTTAATACTATAGCGCCGGCGGTGGTTTAAAAATGTTGGTAACTGTAACCTTCTTAAATGATAGTGTGAGGAAAAGGTTTATCGAGTGGGTAACTGAAGGAAACGCCCGCTCGTTAAACTCTTTCGGAGGTTCCGGAATAAGAGGACAGTTTAAAGCTTTAGAACCTAACAAATTCTTATTTTTTTGGGAAACGAATAACCCTTTCGGCGATTATTATTTCTTACGCCTTGTTATGTTATGGACTTTCCGCAAGCGAAGAAAAGAGTTAAAAGTTAAAAGAATTAGTAAAGAAGACCTAGCGAGGATTGTTTTAAATGGGACAAATTGAGGTTTTAGATTGGCTAAGAATGGAAGCTTTATTTAAACCTAAAGTATGGTTCACTATAAAAGAAATATCTAAAGGCTTAGATATTAAAGGAACAGGAAATAATGGATCTACCGATCAAATGGTTCGGCGAGCAGTAAGTAAGCTCGCACACTTCGGGCTTATAGAATGTGAAACTAGAGGCTGGAACCGTAGCTTCCGATTCGTAGAGAAGAGGGTTAAAAAATGAAAGATTGTCAAATCAAGCATATTGACTAGTTAATAGATACATTTATATATCAGAGAGTATTAACAAGATACAAGATGGTACAAATACAAGTTAATTTGGATAAAGAAGAAAACAGACTAGTGAATATGTATAAAGCAGAACATGATATAGCAACTAAAGAAGATACAATAAGAATTATTATAAGAACTTATTTAGGAGATGATTAAAATAGATAATCCAAGATACCCTTTCATAAGATTAGAACCTACTATATGTAAGGTATGTAATAAAAATACTGAAATTAATGAAAATCAAATGTGTATGATTTGTCAAGACAAACATTCGGTTAAGGAAGTGAAGAAATGAGTAAAAGAAAACCATATAATATTAAAGCTGGATATATTGCGAGTTTACGTAGTGGTATAAACAAAGGTTGGGTAGTTATTTATGATGCTGAAAAAGCAAGTCTTGATAATAAAGATGGTAAATACGCAGTTGTTTGCGAACAACATACTCAAATAGTTAATGTTTCAAGTATGCCTAAAGCAAGAACATCTATGAAATCTGTATGTTTTTGTTCTGAATGTCAATCCAAGCAAGAGGTAAAGAAAGATGGTTAATGTGATAAAACTTATAGTAAGTTGTGATTGTGGAGAAAGATATACTTCTTTAATTGATATTGAAGGAGTATTATATCCAGAATTACATTGTTATATTAAAGTTTGTAGAGAATGTAATGATTAACAATTTGTCAATAAGGTATATTTTACTTTTGCGAAACTTGAAAAGAGCCTCTTCTAAGAATGTTCTTGGCGATATCCAAACTCTTTTCAAGCGCATAAATTTAACATAAGCGTTCAGTTAAGTAAACCTTTTTTAGATTCTCTTTATATATATAATAGCTTATAAAGGAGTTAGTTATAGAAAAAACTAACGAGGTGTTTAAACACAAATGGGAAATTTTATCGGCGGAATAATCGGCTTAGCGCTTGGCGCTATCGTTCTCGCTAATGTATATATGGCTACCGTAATAGGAACTAATACATCTACTTGGTCAACTTCTGAAGTTGCGCTTTGGGGTGTTATGGGACTTGTTGGTATCATAGGCTTACTTTATGGAGCTCTGAACTTGTTCGGGATCCTTTGAGGTAATACGTTGGGTAAAAACGAAGATTCACGAAAGGAAGGCGTAACCCTTCCTAACTTTTTCTTTTATGAGAGGTTTCTCTCTTGTTATTAACATTATTCGCTATTTTTGGCGGATTGTCACTTCTTCTTATTGTTATAGGGTTCGCTCTTGACATTTCTATATTTAGCCTTGTAGGAACAATAAGCTTAATGCTTATAGGTGGTGTCTTGCTTGCTGAAGGAATAACTTATAAAAGTGGAGAGTTAGAATATAGCGTTTATGGGAACAACTTCGACGGCTACCATTGGGACGGCCATAATGATACTGCGCCGCTTCAGTCAGATAAAGAAGCTTTCTTATTTCACACTAACCAAACAGATAGCTATACACTTGTTGATGATACTTCAACGCTCCGAATTGCTTGGCTTTTAATAATTCTTGGAGGTTTAGGCTTTGCTCTTAGCCTTTTTACTTTATGACTGAGAAAAGAAAACTAAAAATCTGTGATTTTGACGGGCGAAAACTAGATAGCGCAATAGTCTTAACAGAGAAGGACGTTAAGAAAGCTCTTAAGAATTGGAAGAAGAAGGGGTTCTTCTAAAATGGTAGGTCGTTATAAATACGCGGGTAAAGAAGTAAGCGAGAAAGAGTTTAAAGCTAAGGTTTACGGGAAAGATAGCGGAGCCTATAGGCAAGCTGTAGAGAGTGAGAAAAGAGCCCGCAAAAGAAATTATACAAGAGTAACTAAGAGAGACGGTTCAGTAGTTGACCGGCCGAAGAATGAAGCTTCTACTTCTAAAGACGTCTTAGTTTCTAAAGCTCCACAACCCACAGAAAAGTCCTCTAAGAACACTTTAATTATAGGGGTAGATAGAAGCGGGGGACGCCCTAAAGTAGAGAATTTAGGGGCTTACTTAACAGAGAGCCAACGCAGAGAAGTAATAAAGCTTAATAACAAACAGGGACGTTTAACCTCTACCATTAGCGAGCCAACTAAGACCGCTATAGGATCAACAACCACTTTAACATTTACAGGGGGAGGAACTTCTACTTCTAAACCAACCATAGAACCAACCCCTAGCGAAACCAACACTTTAGGATCGGGGGGGAGCGACACACCCCCCGCCCCTTTTGCTCCTTACAACAAAGGAAAAGAAGAAACACCCGACATAAACGACGCCGTAGATACGAGCGGCTTATTCAGTTATGCCCCTCCCGAACCCGACACCTTAAAAGAAGCAAGGCAAGTTAGCAGATACGAAAAGACTAAGTTTATACTTGGAGAAAAGCTTTTTAAACAAGGAGATACCGAACCGATAACCACGCAAGAAGGCTTAACATTTGTGCCGGCCGCAGTAGAAACAATAGCGACGGCGGGCTTTGACTTCGGGAAAGGCTTCGTTATAGGCGGAGTAGTAGGGACGGCTAGAGCTTTAACGGTAGACTTAGACCAAACACTTACAGGCGTAACCGATATAATAACCGGTAAAACTTCTCGTAGAGATATTATGACTAATTTAAACACGGCGTTAGTAACGGATCCGGCTTATTTTGCGGGAGAGCTAGGCTTCGTAGTAGCGGCTCCTACAATAGTTAAAGGAGTATTTGCGGGAGGAGGCCGTTTAACTGCGGAGTTCTCTAAATTAAGCCCTAAGTATAGACCGGTAGTATTAACAGAAGGAGGGCAAGTTATAGAAGGAATACCTCGTTATACAGAAGGAAGCATAAACGCGAAGACTATAAGCGTAACTAAGGCGGGCGTTATAGATAAAACACCGGTATTAGATACTTTTAATATAGGTGTAGCGGGCGGCGTTAGTTCTACGGCGGAAAGCCTAGCTAAGCAAGCGCAACTAGCGGGGACTACAACGGACGCGGTAAGCGGGCAAAGAAGTTTATTTAATATCTTTAAGAAAAAGTTAACGGTCGATAAACCGAACCCTTCAAATATTCCGCAAGAAGAGTTTTATTTCGCGGATCCTAGAGGAAGAATAAGAACGAGCCGTTTAGGACTAACACCGGAAGACATAACTACAGAAGCTAGCTTTAAAGATTTATTTAGCGGTAACGTTAAACTCTTCGAGAGGCCGCAGATAGTAGTTCAAGAACAAGTAACTATAGCAGATTTTCCGGCTAACTTACAAATAGTTAAATCTAAATTATTAAAAGGGCAACCTTTAACGACTGCGGAAAGAACCGCTCTTTTAGAGTTTCAGCAAACAGTAACGGGAGAGTTTAAACCTATAGGTTTCGTAGGAAGCGAGAGCGAGATTACTTTAGCTAAAGGAGAAACACTTTTTAAAACAGGAACGCAAGCAACGACCGTTATAGAAGGGCGTAGGGTTCCTATTATATCTACAATTATAAAGCCGGTGGAAGCGGCTCCAACGGGTAACATTAAAGCTTTAACACAAGGAAGTATAACCCCCGAAGCTTACGCGGGAGAAGTAACAAGCTCGCAAAGTAAACTTATAGGATCATCTACTTTTAGGCCGGTAACTTCTACGAGTTCAACCGTAACAACTATAAACGCTATAGGTGGCTTTCCTTCTTCCTCCTCTTCTTCTTCGGGTAGTGGTTTAATAAATCCCCCTTCAATAATAACGAGCGAAGTAAGTAGCTCGGGAAGTAGCGGATCTAAAACTATAACCTTTACTTCTACGAGTTCGAGCTCTTCTTCTTCAAGCGTTACGCCTAGCGGTTTCGTAACTTCCGGAAGTAGCCGGAGCAGAGGCCGGAGTAATAGAGTTATAACTTCTCCTTCTTCCCCTTCAAGCGTTAGCGATAGCGTAAGCATAACTTCCCCCTCTTCTTCTTCAAGCACAAGTAGCATAAGCATAATAGGAAGCGCGGGGAGTAGTGGAAGCTCTAGACCTTCTATAAGATACCCTCCTGTAAGTTATGTTACTCCTTACGCTAAAGCAAGAACTCAAAGACAAAGAAGAGGCGCGGGCTTTGACGTTTTAGTGAGAAGACGCGGACGTTTCGAGAAGATCACAAGAAAAGGTTTAACTTATGGCGAGGCTTTAGATTTCGGAGCTTATAGAGTTACGAACACCGCCGCCGCTACATTTACCCTGGTGCCTAGCTCAACAAGCGGAGGAACCTTAACTAAGCGAGCGAAAGGAGCTTTCGGCTTTACTTCCGCTAATTTATTCAAGAAAGGCGGGTTATTTATTGAGAAACGAGAGAAGAGAATAAAAAAGAGTAGCGCGGGAGAAAAAGCAGAGATAACCGCTAAAGGAATAGCTAGCTCTAAAAATAAACGGAGGCTTAAAATACTATGAATATAGGACGAAGAATAACAGAAATAACAATAGGTAACGGCGGAGGCGGGCTTTTCTAAATGAATAAATCGGGGCAGTTCGGCTTTATTAAAATACTCTTTATGAGTTTCGCGTTTATAATACTATTCGCGCTAGCCCTAGCTCCTATAATTACTACGGCGGTAGGTGTAAGTATTGACACCGGCAACGTAACAGGCTTAGAAAAATTCTTTCTCGGAGGCTTAAACATTTGGGTTCTTATAGGCTTCGTCCTTTTCGTAATAGGTTCGCTTGTTTGGGGGTTCTCCGGTGATTAAAAAAACTTTATACATATTTTTAATAGTTCTTTTATTAACTGTAGGTTTAGCAAGCGCGGCAAGTCTTAGCGACATACCGGAAGCGAACATTTTAGCCGTTTGGGACTTTGAAAGCGACGGGAGCGATTCTACAAGTCACGGTTACGACCTTACAGAAATAGGAACTCCTGTATATGTAGCTAACGTTTTAGGTAACGGGGTAGACTTAGAATACGGGGACGGGGACGGTTTCAACGGAAGCACGGGCGATATATGGCCGGCCTTCGAGTTCGCGGGAAGTTATTCTATATGTAACTTTATTAAATTAGAAAGTATAGGCAGTCTTAACCAACGTATTTACTCAATGGACGACGCGGTCGATAGCGACGACGGAATAAGTATTTATTATAAAGATAGTGTAGACGATATGTATTGGGTTCACAATACCGACACGGCTTGGTATAACGGTATACATTTAGATGTAGCCACACAAGCACACACTTGTTTCGTTTATGATACTGATAGAAATCTTAGGCTTGTGTATAAAGACGGGGTAATGGTTGCTAACACGACCGCTAGTGTAGATGTTACTTGGAACGCGGACGGACACGATCCCTTAAATATAGGAATAATACAAGACAGCATACAAACCTTAGACGGAATACTCGACCAACTTATAGTTTTTAATATTGCCCTTGACGACGATCAAGTAGCAGAATTAGCGGAAGGTGTAGATCTCCCTTTTACACCGGACGCAAGCGACACTTTTAATATATACGCTTACAAAAACTTAACAACAACCGCGATAACGGATTTTTGGGCTTACGTTGACGGAACTAATTATTCTACGAGTAACGGGACAATAATAACGAGCCTCTACCAAAACGACACAAACGTTTATAATATCACAATAGGCGGAGCAGTTTCTATAAAACAATATTTTACGGAAGAAGTATTAAACCGCGCGGTAGATACTAACGTCAATCAAAGCCTTATAGGAGCAAAACCTTTTATACGAGGAACGGAAGGAATAAGCAGAACGACAATATACAATAGATCTAACTCTAGTTTTTGGGCGGAAGGTGTAAGCGCTTGGCTTAGCGGAGTAAACGTTACAAACTCGAGTAGCGATAGTTACGGAAGCCCCGTATATTATTTAGACGCGGGAGAATACGATTTCTTTATGAAATACGACGGCTATTATTTATTTAATGATAACACAAATATAAGCGCTTTAGAACCTAGCTCTAATATAGGGGACGGTTACGATAACATATTAACAATAAACCTTAAAGATATAATTACAGAAGAAATAATAACAAAAACTTCTTTCATAACAATAAACGGAACAAGTAATAAAACAAGCCGAAGTATAAGCGATCAAGAATATAATAATACTAACGGGACAATAAGCTTCGATTTCTTACAAGGAGAGTATGCCTTAAGTTATTACGCTACCGACTACGCCACAGGTTACACAAATATAACTATAGACGAAATAACTAAAGAAATAAATATAAGCCTCTACGCAAACAATAGCCTTTGGGTAACGGCTCAAGACTTAGATACAGGAGATCCTTTAACAAACTTTACGGTTAACGTTTACGACGATAACCGGAGCTATGTATTTAACGATAACGACACAGGAACCGCAAGAGAAAACAACATAATAAGCGGTGTTTACATTGTAAAAATAACTAAAGACGGCTATACAAGCGCAGAATACCCCGTTACAATAACAGGCGGAAGCCATCAAAACTTAGTAGCTTATTTACAAAGCGGAGCCACAGAAACAGTCTTTACAGTTCAAGATCTAATAAGCACAGGCATATTAGAGGGGGCAACGAGCAACCAATACAAACTAATTAACTCGAGTTATGTTTTAATAAGTAGTCAACTAAGCGACATAACCGGAAGAGTTCAATTTAATTATGTAACAGGGAACGAATACAAATTTACTATAAGCCTCGACGATTACGACACAAGAACGTTTTTATTAACTCCTTTATTCAGTAGTTACACAATAAGATTAACACCTTCTACAACCGAACAAGTAGACACAAGCGGGGGAGATTGGATTTATTATATAGCTCCTAACGAGTTCTATAACGGAGAAGACACAAACTACACTATAAGCATAAGTAGCGGGACAGGGACTTTAATAAATTATACTTTAGACGTTAGCTATAGCTTTATAGGAACTACAGAAAGCGAAACTTGTAGCAACGCTTACGGGTGTAGCTACGACTACGCGATCAACGTTACCGGCACAAGTTACAACGATTATATACTTGTAAACTATACGGTTTACGAAACAGGAAGAAGCGCTAAAACCTTCTCACAGAAATATTATGTTATAGGCGGCTATAATGAATATACTCTTAAGAGTTGGAGCGAAGAAGACGCTACGAGCGGAGTAGGGGATCTTGAAAAAGGATTTATAGCGACAACAATACTCTTAATTGTTATAGGAGCAATAGCAACGGCGGCTAGTTTCGTAGGAGCCCCGCCCTTAACAACGAGCGGTATAGCTTTAACAGTTCTTATAATAATTATGGCGAGCGTTGGCTTCGTTCCTAATTATGTCGCTTGGGTTGTAGCGTTCGGGGGTTTGCTTATGGCGATCTTCGGAAGAGGTAATTACTAAAATGACAACTACGAGCACGTTAGTAACTTTCTTAGCGGTTATGATAGTTATAAATATTGGTTTGGCTATGGTTCAAGGAGCCATAACAGAGATAGATCCAAACGTTCAGTTTTTTAATGTAGAAGATAGCCCTTACGCTAAATATGTAGCTAATAATACTTTAGTGGTAGACGATAGCTACTTTCCGGATAGTGAAGAAACCGAAGCGGATAGCACAGGAAACATATTTACAGATACTTATAACTCGGCTAAAAGTTGGTTACAAAACAAGTTAGCCCCTCTTAATTTCATAAGTAACATATTAAAACAACCTTACGGGTTCCTTAAAGATATAGGCGTTCCTATACAAATAGCTTTAGGGTTCGGCGTATTGTGGTATTTGTTAGCTCTCTTTTTGTTAGTGAGTTGGCTTATAGGAAGGTAAAGAAATGGCGGTAAGTTTAGACGGTATAATAATGGTCGTCCTCGACGGCTTGACGGTTAACGTTTTTGGTAGTTTAGACATTACTACGGCCGTTATAGCTATGTTCTTAATACTCTTCGGACTTCTTATAAGAATCCCTCTACCTATAGCGGTAGTTATACCCCTTCCTTTCGTAATTTACTTAACGGCTTACGGGTTTATATCATTAGCTTTCGGCGGAATTATGGCCGTCTTATTCTTAGTCTTGGCCGTCCTTAGTTTTATAGGAGGTATGGGCGTAAACTAAAAAACTATATGGAGGTGTAAAAATGATAGATATAAGAAACGGAGTTAAAGGCGTTAGCCCTTCAAGATTACCTAAAGCAAAAGGCAAAGGTAAAAGAGTAACTAAGGCTAAAGGTCGGGGAAAGTTTGTTTACAAACTAAACGCATAAAAAAAAGGAACGTTTAAATAAAGGGACGTTTTATATATTTTTATGAGTTTAGACTTCGCAAACGAGGGTGTTTTCGCAACTAACAGGGCGCACATATTAGATCTTGTTACTTTGGCGCGAAGGGACGAAGCTATAAACACTTTTCAAAAGTGGAGAGAGAAAGCCCTAGCTAATAGCTCGGAAGAAGAAAAATATAAATATAAACTCTTAGGAAGTATAAGCGGGTTATTTACGGAAGTAGAGCAAGAACTTAAAAGAGCTCTAACAACTAAAGAAGATCGCGACGGAGAAGAGTTTCTACTTCTAAAACAAAAAATTATATACGAAGGGCACGACTTAACCGACGAACAAATAATTCTAATTTTAACACAAATAAATAAAGTATTGGACGGTATGAATCTAACGCGCAGAGATAAAAAGCCAAAACTACATAACGCGGCGAGCGCAGAAGAAAGAAACAAACTAGGGGGAGTATATTAAAAATGACTTTGTTAGAACACAAAATAATGAATGTTGCTTTATATGTAAGGGTAAGCAAAGACGAAGCGGATAGCTCGGGAAGACTACAAAACACCGATAACCAACTCGTCCCCTTAATGAAATACGCCGAAGCTAGAGGCTTTACAGTTAAAAGAGTATTTACGGATCGCGTAAGCGGGGGAGATAGCAACCGCCCCGCGTTTAAAGAAATGTTTAGCCACGTTAGACAGGGACACTTTAAAGCAGTTGTTATATGGTCGCTTGATCGCTTTAGCCGCGAGGGTGTAGTAAACACTTTAAGCTATATACAACAACTAAAAAAATATAACTGTAGCTTAATAAGCCTTCAAGAGAGTTGGCTCGATACTTCAACGGAAGGAGTAGGGGAATTATTGCTCTCTGTTATGGCTTGGGTTGCTAAAGAAGAACGAAGAAAGATAAGCGAAAGAACTAAAGCCGGCCTCGAGAGAGCAAGAAAGAAAGGGGTTAAACTCGGAAGGCCAAAAGGAAGTAAGGGTTCTAAAAATTGGCCTAAGAACACAACGCCCAAAAGAAATAAGTTTAACAACTTTATAGGAGGTTATACAAAAT
>Ga0208769_1001066_pt1 | contig 12535 bp, 9 predicted proteins | sample AntAceMetag02UKC_FD_184768 | JGI IMG/M metagenome (GOLD analysis project Ga0208769, IMG submission 184768) | Saline lake microbial communities from Ace Lake, Antarctica- Antarctic Ace Lake Metagenome 02UKC (SPAdes) (version 2) | ecosystem: Environmental > Aquatic > Non-marine Saline and Alkaline...
ATATCCCATACTCTTGTATGTTTTTTTCTTAAATTATACATTAACATTTAATCCTATTATTTTTAAATTCAATCTTTTATAACAATTAAAGTCCCATATTTTTCTTGTGTTAAATATTCCCCACAAATAGTATCAGAATCCGTAACAAAATCTTCCAAGTAAGGAACACCTTTTACCACACGTTGATTATTTCTTCCACAATTACAACTATAAACAATATCTAAAACTTCACCTGATAAATATTCTTTATCATTTCTTGATAGTGGCATATTTGCCGTGGTTTGTAAATAATCATCTCTTCGAACATACTTCTTACATACTGATATTTCAGTAACATCATATCCACATACACTACATTTAAATTTCATAATTGTTATCTCCCATTGTTTTCTAAACTAAATTTGAAACTTCCACAATCCCATATTCTAATGTATCCTTCCTGTAATCTTAATTCTACCTCTGTTACATTTTTTGGTTCATCCTTTCTTTTTCTTAAATTATATCTATGTATTCTTTTATATCCATTTATATACCAATAATTCACTGGAGTTTTACTTACTAATCTAAATCCTAGTTTATAATACATATTTCCAGTTGACCAACGTCTATCGGCATAAGAGAAGATAGTTTTCCATTCATAGTTTTTTTTAAAATAAGAAAGAATTTTACTTGCAATTCCAGGAATATGATAATTATAATTTGAACAGAATCTATTTAGTTCCCAAATATCTTCTTTTGGAGTAGTTCCTTTAGAAATATTCCCATGAGAAAATGTCATTATAGAAACTAATTCCTTCTTAAAAAATGCTCCTAATTTTATGACTGATTTATCTTCACCAAGTATATGATATTTATTTAGGAATTCATTTTTATCCGTTGGACTAATTTCTTTAATTTCACATTTTCTTCCATGAATTCGTGTAGAATCATTTTTATAGAGAATATTTTTTAGCATAGATTTAATTATTTCTTTTTTAAATATCCATTCATCTTCAAATATATGAATTAATCTATAACCTTTCTCTTCACATAAAATTGTCTTATTTAGATGATAATGAGAATCAATATTAAATATTTCAGAGTGATAATATAGTCCATCAAATTCTATTGCAATTTTTTTCTCTTCTATTAAAATGTCCAGTTCTTTAGGAAATATAATTTTTCTGTTATTTGTTTCTGATTTTATATCAAGTTCATTAATAAATTCACTTATTTCCTTTTGTGGTATTGATCCAGAATATCTTGGATAACAAGACGGACATAAATATCCCCTGCACATGTTTCTCCAATTTTCTTCAAAAATAGTTCCGCATTTTAAACATTTCCATTTATGTTGTGTAATATTATTTATGTATTTATTATCTTCAAGTTCAAAGTTCAGATTATGTAACATAATTTTAAATTTTTCTAGAAAGGAAATTCGAAGAGCAATTTGAATTTTAGACATAACTTTATTAATTTTAGAAGGATTATCAACTCCATATTTTTTAATCATTGTAATTTTATATTTATCTCGAATTTTCTTACTTTGCTGATTATGTTCTACCCCATATTTTTGTAAATTTGTTTCCTTAATTTTTTTTTTAACATCTTCTGACTGAAAAGAACATCTTACTCCTCTTTTTCTCATATTTGTTTTACATGTTTTTTCTTTAACTTCTTGATTCTGCTGATTATATTCTACTCCATATCTTTGAAGATTTGTTTTCTTAATTCTATCCTTTATTAATTGTAATTGATTTGGATCCTTTACTCCATATCTTTGCACATTTGTTTTCTTAATTTTTTCCCTAATTTCATTTTCTTTTAATTGATATGTTTTTATGTTATTTTCTTTTACCCTTTTTCGAAACTCTGGATCTTTATGATAACATTTTCCACAATATAAAGAGTATCCATTCTCAATACTTCTAAATACTGCTTCACTTTGACATAATTTACATAATGGAATTATAAAAATATCTGAAATAATATGATATATTCTTTCTTTAAAAGGGTGAGTTAAAGACAGATAATTTGTTTGTAACATAATTTCATTTAATAGATCAGGATATTTAAATTTTAGAATTTGATAACAATTTTTATATCTGTCTCTACATTTTTCTATTAACTCACTCTTCAACTCTTTTCTCTCCATTAATGTTTAACTCCCATTGTTTTTAAGTATGCATTTAATAAATGTACTGCTTCCGGTATTATATCTACTACGGCATCTTCAGTTTTCACCAAATTTGTTTCAACAGATTCTTTAAGATATTTATTTCGAAGGTCTGTACTATCAGACTTAGTAGTCAAGAATTCAGCAAGATTTTCTAGTCCACCTTGACTAATTACTGCTGACGTTTCCATTTCACCAAGTCGTTGTCCACCAGAATTCTTTCTTCCTCCAGGTGGTTGTAAAGTCCTTCTAGTATATGATCCAATTCCTCTTGCTGCCAATCTATTTTCGGCTATATGAACTAGACGAAAGAAATATATAAAACCAGTAGCTATTTCATTTTTTATATAACTCTCTGATTTTGGATCATATATCTTTTGTTTATATTTAGTATTTGTATATTTCATTGCTTTATCTAATTGTTCAAACTTGACTGATTCAAATGGTGGTTGAATTAATGATAAGTTATTAATAAAATCTTCAGACAAAATATCTGGACAAGTATTAACAAATTGTTTATGATACCAATTATCTTCTGTATTATCAATAATTTTAATATAATCAAATAAATATTCTTTTATTTGATTGGTATCACATTTATCTTTTATCATTTGTAATAATTGATTTTTTAAGTCATATAATGACATGGAAAGATGTAATTCATATAACTGCCCAATATTCATTCTTGAAATAATTCCCAGTGGATTAATACATATATCTACATGTCTTCCATCTTCTAATTTAGGCATATTATCATGTTTTTCAATCTGAGAAATAATTCCTTTATTACCATGTCTATTTGCGATTTTATCTCCAACTTCTAATTGACGTAAATATATTCCACTCAATTCAACTCTCATTCCATTTATTCTTTCACCTTTATTTTTATATTTTCCTATCCAATTAAACTTATCTAATCCCTTTTCAATAATTATACTATCTACTTCGCTTTTAGTAAAATGCTGTCTAATAATATCAATAAATTCTTTTTGCTTTTTCTGCTGGGATTCTATTTTTCTTTCTACCCATTCTTTAAATTCAGGAATTGCATCATTCCATGAGTTAGGATAAATATTAACTTTCATAATACGAATTTGTTTCGTGGTATTTAATTCTTTACCTTCTTCCCATATTATTCCTGATTGCATAGTATCATTCGGCATTTTCTTTATTTTTGCATAAGCTTGACCCGCTTTTATATATTCTTTAAAATCAGGTAAAGGTTTATATTCCCCTTCTGTATTTAAACTTAATAATACTTTATTCGGTGGTAAAATAAAAGATAAATTTCTATAGTGAGCGGACTGATATTTATTTTGGAGTTTATCGGAAACAACGATTCCGTCTTCATAATTATGTCCATAATAACTCATTACCCCCACTAGGAGATTTTTTCCAAAATTAATTTCTCCATCTTTACAAAACATACTTTCGGCTAAAATATCTCCTTCTTTAAACTTATCTCCTTCAGAAACCTTAACTCCTAATAGATCAAAATTTTCAATATATATATCTCGAAAAGATACATCAAAAATTTCTGTGGTTCCATTATTATATAGAACAATTATATGCTCTAAATCTTGATGCACAACTTTTCCATCTTTTTTCGCTCTTATAATAAATTGAGTATAATCAGTATATAAAGATTCAGTTCCAGATTGAATAAAAGGTTTATCAAAAGATCGTAACATTATAGATTGTCTCATCTGTGATGAAGCCATTTGTAATCTAGTTTGATCATCATGCTCCAAAAAAGGAACTAAAGATACTGGAGCAGAAACTATTTGCTTATCTAAAGTTGTATTATTAAATCTAAAATTCTCGTCTAACCCTACATTTGGTAATAGATCTTGTAAAACTCCACAATTATCTCTATCTGGAGTATCAACTGGACAAACTCTTCCTTTCATAGATGGATATATATCCCTGAGATGTTTTGGAACATTTTCTCTTTTAAATCCACCAGGACCAACCAAACTAGTTCTAGAAAGTTTTGTTATTTCTTCAATAGGATTAATAGAAAAGTCAAATTGAATAATATCAGATACATTACATTTGGATAATATTTCAGAAGAACTTATATTAAATGATGAACTCCTGGAAGTTATATTAGCCATACAACAATCAAATACTGTCTTTATTACTTTTGATAAAATAACATATTCAAAACATCTTATTCTTTTATTAGTAAATTGTAAATCATTATATTCCCTTCCCCTAATAACATCAACTAGTTCTTCATACAGAGAATTAGTTTTAAAGAATCGAGAAGACATTATATCAACTTTAGGAATCAAGTCGAATGCATAAACTATTCCTTCTCCTTTTCTTTGGGGATTATGTTCTGTATAAAATCTTCCAAGTTCACCAATAAAATCTTTTATTTCGTGTTTTTCTGAATTCTCATAATACATTTTCATATCTGATCTTAATTTATCATATAAATTATCTACATCCACTATAATTTCATCTTCAAGTGATGCAGACTCTAATTCAAAGTCTTTAAATAGATCTTCTTTGTCAAACTTTGAAAATAATAATAATGAAAATGGTATAGATTTTCCAAGAAAATGAATATTTATAAATGGAAATTTCTTACTTTTTTCTATTACTATTGTTGTAATATTAGTTCGGAGTTTTATTGTTTTTCCTCTTGTAATAATTGGTACATCAAATAATTGAAATAGAGGAATCTTTCTTCTCCCTCCTATAACAATATAATTACCATCGATCAATTTTGGAATAGCCATACTCAGATCTATTTCACTTAATTCTCTCTTTATTTTAATAACTAAATTTTGTTTTACGGTTCTAGATAATTCTCCAAATATAAATCTAGAATCCTTTATAGTAAGTTCCTCTATTGTAAAACCAATTTCTTTTACTGGTTCTAGTATTTCTTTAATATTATCTAAAATAGAATCATATTCTTTTTGTCGGATGATAAAGATATTGTTTTCCTTATCCACTTTAAAATTTTCGTTTATAATCAAATTAATTCCCTCCAATCAAAAAATTAAACTTTTTCTCCTAACAATAATTTATCAAAGATCCCTTTATACAAACCACTATCAAGAATTCCTTTAATAATATTTTGTTTAGGATATCCAAAAGATAACCCAAGCAACCAACTCTCAAAGGCAGGAACCGCTTGGATACTATGAAATTTAGGAGTTAATTTATTTCTGTTTTCTAAAAGTCTCCATTTATATCTATCTACCCACATTAATTGAGATACAATACATTCATAATGAATATGATGTATACTCCTATTACTCCCATATATATCAAATAAATCTGACGTAATATCTTTTTCGGTTTTATCTTTAAAACGATGTAATACTTCAGCAGCAAATGTTAAATCACTAATTATATCCATCTGACGCATATCTTCATCTTTTTGATTTTCTTTTGTAACAGCAACCCCAGAAGTATGAAAAGTTCGTAATGTAAGTTGAGTACTCGCTTCACCTAAAGTTTGAGCAGCTATAATTCCAATAAAGGTACTGTTTAAATTTTTATATAAATCTCCATAACATGTGTGACATACTTTTTCATTTTTGCAATATATTGGACTTCTCAACCAAACTGTTTTTCCAATATAATCTTTATAATTATTTTGAATAATTTTTTCTTTTTGACCATTAATTATATGATATCTATTTAATAATGTTCTGGCTTTCTGTTCATTTTTAACATAGACTTCTAATGTATCTGTTGTACCACAATCTTCTAAAGTTTTACTTATTTGAAGGTTTGCACTACTAAATATTAACTTCCTTGATAAATAACCAGAGAATCCTGTATTTATAGCTACATCTAATAATCCTTTTCTACTTCCATATGTAGAATTAAAAAATTCTTCTTGAGTCAATCCATCTATTAAACTATGTTTAATTGGAGTATCTAAAATTCTTCCTTCAAAATTAGATATAAAACCTCTTGTTAAAACTATTTGTCTAACTTGGTCCCAACTTCCCCGAGACCCAGATTCAATCATATAAGAATAATTAAACTTATCACGTAAAAAGTTTTCTGTTTCTTTGCTAGTTACTTTTGTTAATTGATCTTTTATATCAGAATCTTTACTTTCATATAATTTATCTCTAAATTCTTTTGATCCATCAACAATACAAGAGTCTAATGACATTGATACCCCAAATAATGTTGCATAAACAAATCCAGTTCTTTGAATATTTCCAAGAACATCCTTCATTATATCTTTATCATAATTTATATTAATATCATTTAATATTGTTAATAATTTCTTTTTATTTATTGATTCATTTATTAATTTATAATCTTCTGGTAAACAATCATTAAATATTTTCATTCCAGCAGTTATATTTTCTCCTTTATATTTAACTTCTTCTCCAAGATTAAGATCATAAGTTGTAATACTATAAATACCAAGAATTATATCTTGACTAGGAGTTGTAGTTAATGTTTCATCTGCAGGACTTTTAAGATTATTTGTTATTAAAAATTTATCATAAACTTCTTGTTTTGTTTTTTCACTAATTGGTAAATATACTGCCATTTGATCTCCATCAAAATCTGCATTAAATGGAGCACAAATTAATGGATGAACTCTAATTACTTGTCCACTATTTACACGAATCTTAAATCCTAAAATACTAAGACTATGAAGAGTAGGTTGTCGATTTAATAAACAAACCTCATCAGTCTCTACTATTTGTTTACATAAATTAAAAAGAATTTTATTATTATATTTTGAACATTCACTAACTAAATCTATTGCTTCATTAAATAATCTAAATTTTCCAATCTCAATCAATTTTTTAGCGATTGGAATTTTAAATAATTCTAATACCATTTTATAGGGAAGTGAACATTCATCTAAATCCAACGTCGGATCAGGAACAATAATTGCTCTTCCAGAAAAATCAATTCGTTTTCCTAATATATTTCCTCTTATTAATCCAGTCTTCTTAGATAACTTTTGTAATATATGTTCATATAATTCATTAACTATTTTTTGAACTGGTTTAAAATATTGATAATATACACGTTTATCACTAATATCAATAACCGTTCCTTTTATTGTTTCTTTTTTCGTTAAAATCTGAACATAAAATCTATTAATCTCATCCAGTGATTGTTTTTCTCTTGTCGCTCCTTTCGCAGTTGGTCTCAACTCTGGAGGTAAAACAATTACTTCCCTTAAAATTAACTTGTTTAAATTTTTCTTAATTATTTTCCATTCATCATATCCCTTATCTATATAATCATCTGTAAAATAATCTACTAATTTTTCAACTGCATCTAAACAATGCCAAGTTTTAGCTCTGAATGGAATAGCTTCTACATTTGTAGTTACTAATAAATCATTATCTTTTTCATATAAAATACTTTTTTCATTAGTTAAAAACATATCTATATTATTTGTTAGATATTTATTTCCTATAGTATGTAATAGATCATAAAACAAAGGATTCATTATTGGTACAGGAAGAATAATCTTTGCAAATCTTCTTCTCCTTTGAATGCTACTTACAATATCTACTTCACATATGCTACACTTACCCCCTTCTTTTGAAATTCCATAGTATGTTCCACATTGACAGGTATAATTTCTTACCGGCCCAAAAATTTGTTCTGAAAATAAACCACTCGCATGATATTTTCTTCTATCCATAATCTTAGACGATGTTATTTCAGGAAGATCTTTACAAAACTCGTGAATATCTAAAAGTTCTGGCATAAATTATTCCTCCATTATTTTTTGAAGACTATACTCCATTAATAATTGAAAATGATATTTTATTCTTTTTGAAACTAACTTATCTAATTCTGGTAAGATTCCATCAATTATTTTTTTAATATCTTTATCTGAAACTTCACCCTGTTGTTTTTTAATTATATCTTCTATTGTTTGAGATATTTCTTTTTCAATAGCCCCTTCCCTACTATTTGATTTAAGTTCTGGCATAAATTATTCCTCCTTTCATTTGTTCAGGGAATCTATTTTAATCCCTGAACAAATGAATGTTGATATTATTTAATTTCCAAAAGATCTTTTATTGACATTATTTTAATACCTTTTTCTGCTGCCTTAATTTGTTTACTTGATACTTTACTTGTATCAGCAACAACTAATATGTCAAGATCTTTTGTAACTTTTTCTACAATTTCATATTTATCTTGAACAAGATCATAATAATAAGATTTCTTTTCTGGAAATTTTCCAGTAAAACATATCTTCATCCTATCTCCTTTTTCCTCAATATTTCTTTCTTTAATCGGAAGAATTTTTAAAAGGTCATCAATATATTTTTCTTCTTTTATAAGACCATCATAAAGAACTTTGGCTCTTTCTTCTCCAATCCCTTCTGTTAATTTTAATTGATATGTACTATATGTTCTAAGTTCTTCTAAAGTTATATCTTTTAATAAATCTTTACTTAAACTCCGACCAATCCCTTGAAGATTCAGAGAAGAAAGTATCTGCCATTCAAATACACCAGTCTTTTTAACTGTTTGAATTTCAATCAAAAGATTTTCAGTTGAACTTTCTGCAAAACCATCCATTTTAATAATATCTTCTCTACTCAAATTAAAGATATCAATTAAGTTATAAACGCCAGAAGTAGATACCATCTTTTGTAATGTTGGTTGTCCAAGTCTCTCAATACCAATCCGAGTGACAGAATCCATTAATCTCATTAAATGTTTTCCTGGACAATCTGGATTAGAACACACTATTTCAGGATCTTTATATATTACATCATGACCACAAGAAGGACATGCGGTAATAACAATAAAAGTTCTTTCTTTACCTGGTATTACTTTAGTTGCAAATGGAATAACATCTCCAGCTCGTTCTATTTTTAATGTATCTCCAATATGAATATCCATATCTCTTATGTTTTTCATATTATGAAGATTAACGTTCTTAATTATAATGTCATTCACTTCAACTTCTTCTACTCGTCCTATTGGAGTAATTGTATGTTTTCCAACACTCCAAATTATTTTAATTAATTTTGAAAACCCAAACGGATTTACAAATTTAAGAGCCATTGCAGACTTCAAATGATGAGATGTACTTCCAAGAGATTTTGCATAATTCTCATCATCAATCTTAAAAACTATTCCATCGGCTGGATAGTCTTCATTTAATATTACTCCTTCAACACTTTTTAATGTTCCATTTTTTTCACCCTCTATTATTTCATTTAGAGTAAATTTATAAAATGGAATATTAAAATCTACCATTGTTAATATATTACCAATCTTAGAATCAATATCATCTCTATTTAAAATTCCACCAACCGCATTTCTTTCATTCTTATATTTACTACCATCTTTTCTTAATACTATATCTCTATTTTTTTTAAAATTAGATTTCGTAAAAATAATTTCGCCTCTAACATTTTGTGTATCAATATTACTTCCTACAATTTCTATTAATGGAAGTTTATCAGTTACATTTTCTCCAATAAATCCATCTCCCCTTGTAGATAAAACTCCATCTGTAAAATCTCCTGATACCCCATCATATTTTGGTTCTACTCTAAATATCTCTCTTGTGGATCTTGATACTTTTGTACACCATTTTAAAAGATCTTCATAATTATATACTTTTTCCATACTTAACATTGGAATATTATGATGAACCTTATCATCAGATTTAACAGAACTATGTACTTTATTTATTAAATCATTTGTTGGATCTAATAATTTAAGTTCATTTACTAATTCATCATATTTTCTATCATCAATAGCTATTTCATTTTCATCCCAATATAGATGATTATGGAATCTTATTTCTGATTCTAATTTCTTTATTCTATTATTCATTATAATTTTTTTATCCTCCATAAAACGTTTTTCTATAGTTTTGTGATTATAAGATCATTAAGTTCATTATTAAACTCAGTAATAATATTTCTATAACCATCATCAAAATTCCAATAACGTAAAAATCCTGGTACTTCACCATCCTCCAATTCTTGTTTTGTCTTATTCTTCCATTCATCTATTGACTCTCTACAAACTTGTCCGGTATTGGGATTTGAATTTGAATGATATCCTCCTATAATTACATCAGTTAATGTTGTTGGATCATTCTCATTATCGTAAATTAATATGAATTGTTTTATTTCATATCTAAATTTAATTTTGTTAGGTATTTCTATTAGATACCTCTGTTCAGCTTTTTCTAAAACCATTGGATAAAATATACCGTTACATATTTTAAATGAAGATGTAGTATAGTTATTAAAAAACTTTTCCTGACAAACTTTTAATTTTACAGGTGATATATTATGTGAAGGAAATGTTTCAATAAAATTCCAAGGATATTTACAGTCTGGTCCGTTATTTGAATACTCATACTCCCCTCCACTATCTAAATCATAAGTTAAAATCCATTGTCGTATTTTTTCTTCTAATTTAGAATCTTCATCAAAACAATAACTTAATGTATTAATATTTTCTTCATAATTATGAAGTTCTTCATGATATAAAAAATTATCCTTAGAATTTGCATTATAATGCAATCCACCCTGAAGTATTATATTTTTTAAATAATTTTTTCCACATATTTCTTCTTTAACTAATATATACCTTATAATTTTATGAATTTTTGTTAAATGTCTTATAATCTTATATTCATTTCCTTTATAAATTACTCTTTGAGGATATTTATTAAGTTCTCTTACCTCAAACTTAATCATATTAAGCTCCTTTTGTTAATGGGAATAGGTCAATAGATACATTATCATATCTATTTGTTAATACAGCTACCATCATTTTCTTATGTATCTGCATATCTAAAATATCCATTATTTCTAGACCTACACCGTATTTATTTTTAAATGTTCCTTTTTCAATAGTTTTTGTATATATAGGTTTTTTCTGGAAGTTTTCATAATATCGAATGTCTATATCTTTAATTTTATTTTCTTTAAAAATAGGATTTCTAATTGTCGTTATTCCATTAATCATTCCATCAGAATCTTCTAAACTATATATTATATCTTCATGATTTCTTTTATATATTTCTTTACTTCTTTCAAGTTCCGATAACGCATATTCTATATAAAAAGATTCATCACTCCAAATTGCGTCAATATTTCTCTTTTCAAAATTTGGTCCAATTTGCTTTAATCTATTTTCTATATATGGAATATTAATACTATATATATGATTATCGTAATACATATCAGTTGCTAATCCATCATATACAAATTGAGCAGATATTTGTCCAATCATATCTAACTCTGTTATTGTCATAAGGTCAACATATCTACCATGATATGGTATATCATTTTCTGTAATTTTTCTACAATCAAAAATAACATTTTTACCAGTTACTACATAAATACTAAGATTAGATGTATAGAATTGAGCAACTTTATCACTACAATCAACTATAATATCTGTTTGTATCATACCTTTCTTTCCATCTTTATATTTTGAATTAACAGGATAAATTTTATCTCCAAACCTCTTTTTTAATGCATCTACTTTTAAAACACCTTCCTCTCCCCTTTGATAAATACTACCATCAATATTTTCTTTCTCTACTATATCAGAATCAATTACTTGTATTTTTTCAATATTTGATTTATAACATAAATGTTTACATAAATATCCTCCAATACTTCCCGCTCCAATAATGGTGACAGATTTAATCATCCATATCTGCCCCCTTCTTAAATAATTTAATAATTTCTTCTCTATGACTTAATAAAAATTCAAGTTCATCTTTACTCATTCTTCCCACTTTCATAAATGTATTAGAACCATCTTCTTTTTCAATAGTTCTTGTTATTTGGAATTTTGGTTTTCCCTTATTATAAGAATATACTGAAAATTCCAATGTGGACTTTTCTCCTTCCATTACTATTGATCCTATTAATTCATCAACTTTTTTATCATACACAAAAACACTCCCTTTCAAAATTCTAATTAAAAAAATATATCTATTTTGCGTCAGAAACTACTCCTGACGCAAAATAGTCCTTAGTTAATAATAATAAATACTTTTAGCAGCCTTTTTCGCCAGCTGGTTTGAGGTATTCCAGAACATCTCCCTCTTTTATAATATAAGAATCACTTACTTTCGCTCCATTTACTATAGGAGAAGAAAATTCGCTAATATTTAATGCTTCTCTTAATAGATCTGCAACGGCTCCGCAGGTTTTTCCGATTACATTAAAACGGTAAGTACTGGCACCACTAGACACTTGTATAGTAGTAGTAAGTCTATTTCCTTTCTCAGCATTTGGTCTCATTACCTGAGTATGCAAAGTTGCATCAAGCGCATCCAAAGGACCACTTCTACCCTCTGGCGTTTCCGGACCTGTCGGATCATCCTCTTGATATTCCAAAATTGCATCAAGCAAA
>Ga0208769_1001072_pt1 | contig 12484 bp, 12 predicted proteins | sample AntAceMetag02UKC_FD_184768 | JGI IMG/M metagenome (GOLD analysis project Ga0208769, IMG submission 184768) | Saline lake microbial communities from Ace Lake, Antarctica- Antarctic Ace Lake Metagenome 02UKC (SPAdes) (version 2) | ecosystem: Environmental > Aquatic > Non-marine Saline and Alkaline...
AGCTGTATCAAACAATCTATCTACCGTTGACTGGACCTTGACTACCGTTCTATCAACAAATTTGTTTTCTTTCGTTCCCGGATGTCTGACTAATTTTGTATAAACTACTTTCCCCGACTTTGTTTTAAATCTTAACACCTTTGACCTGCTCGGTCTTATTGTGTGTGAATCTGTCCCCTCGTGGACCCAATAAGCATAATTCATTGTTGGATATATCTCTGCCTTAATTGGGGTATAATTCATTCTAATACTTTGTTGTAAATGTCCCGTCTTATGTGGGGCTTCTTTAACCTCTGTCCTTAATATCTGCTTGCCTGCTTCTTTTGTCGCCCTTTGCAATTCTGCATCTGCTATTTGAGGTGATTTAGCAAACGAGTCCTGCAATTCTTTTAATCCTTTTATCTCTAAATCAATCATATTTAACTATTCATTTTAGAAATAACGGCTTTTCTATATTGCAATGTTGTCCTTACTGGTCCCAATGGCCTTACTCCTTTAATTATATAGTCATCTCCGTCATAAGTAATTTTGTCTCCTTTTTGAATATCACTATTATAATAAGTAAATAAAACTGACATTTGTGCGGGATTTCCCTCACTGATCATCATATCCTCGGGCGATATACTCATAATTGCTCCATCAATAGTCCCATGGAGTGCATATTTTTCATCACCAGTTTGCGACAATCTATATACCGTTATTGATTTGTTAAAATATATTCTCATATTACAACTCTTGTATAATTTTCTAAAACAATTTTGTCCTCTTTTTTAATGAATTCGTCCCAGGTAATGTTTAGATCGGGAGAACCCTCGCTTACCTTTTGCTCTGACAATCTCTTTTCGAATGTTCGCGCTACTAATTTTGTCGCTAATAATTCTAAATCATAAGGGATTGTTTCGTATCCTGCTTCATATGTAATCCTGATATTCCTTTTGCCTTTCTCTAATCTATCGAACCATATCATCCCTGACGTATCGTATTTCTCATAATCGCTTGCCTCATATTCCGTCCAGTCAGGATTTGCCGTTGTTCCTGCATTAAATTCTATTTTAGTCCAAGCTATAATCGGATAATTGTTTATTTTTAATGATCTTTTAAAATCATCTCCATCATACAATTCCTGTGTGTATTCCGTTGACTTGAATCTCCTACCTCCGCAATAATTTTCAATCCAAGAGGTTAAAGAATTGCACAAAGTATCTAATATGGTGTCGTATGTTGCGGCGGTAATATCTAAAAATGATTTGACCTTGGCTGTCGTTGTTAAATTGAATGTTTCAACTGACATAATTTTAATTTCTTAATTTTTTCTCTTTTATTTATTGTTTCATACCAATCTCGACTATGATATAAATTATAGGGATCTCTTTCCTCGTAAAAAACCTTTTTTCTTTTCCTATCCTTTTCTCTTATATATCCGTAATGAAATATATTTAAATCTATTCTGACTTTTCTCCTATAAGCGTATATCGGTGCCGATCCACAATGTAATTTTTTATTGAAAAAACTTTGCTTACTTTCTGGTAAATATTTAAAAAATCTTATGTTATAAGCATTAGCCCATCGAGGGTCTGCTCTAAAGTGCTCGTCATCGCCCCACAGGTTGATTATATGGAGTGCAAAGGCTATATCCGTACCATTCATCAACTCGTCCATTTTACACTTGAAACGGGCGTCAAACAGCTCGTCTGCGTCGCTACAAATAACCCAATCAGGCTTTTCTTTTATTGTTAAATTCCACAACTTCTCCCGGGCCAAGTGTTCGTCCTTATCGAACATCCTTTCTTCGTTCCTGTAATAGATAACTTTTTTAAAACTTTTACATATCTTTGGCGTTTTATCTGTCGAACAATCATCTAAAATGACAATTTTGTCTGCCAATCTTTCCAACTGCACTAATGCTTGCTCGAGCCATCTATTCTCCTCATTAAAAACTATTAAGTTTGCTACTATCATATATTCATTATATTCTTATGTAATTCTTTAATATAATCCCAGGTATAAATCCCTGACCCTAAATCTGATTTTGTATGGATTGCTTTACCTTTTCTTTTCTCCCATTTCTTATAATTGATCCCCCTATATTTAGAATAATAATTGCAAGTTTCTTCCCATTGCTCAACTGATATTGCTTTCCCATAATGCCTTACTAATCCGTGCAAGCAACCAATTCCTTTTACCTCTGGTTCTCTTGAAGTCTTTTTAACCCATACTGGCCTTGCTCTTTTTCTAAACCAAAATATAATTTCCCTAAATTCTTTGCCACAATAATCTCTTAACTTTGTTAGATCTCCGTTATATTTCCTATCTACGTCTTTCTTTGTTATATAAAAATCAAACAACCTCATCTTAATATAATAGAGACCTTTTGTATCCAAAATCTTTGAATTGAATTCTAATCTCTCATCGGCATCAAAATAACAAAACCAATCTTTAATATTAGCATTCTCCGAGGCTAATTCGTAGATTTCTTTCCTACTTGTTGTTTCGTGCCAATCTCTTTTTAATGGGTTCGTTTCCCATTTCTTATTTTCAATGATTCCGGCTACTTTCGGGTGTCTTTTGACTATCTCTAATGTTTTGTCTGTTGAGGCGTCATCATAAACATATATCTTGTCGCACCATTGTCCAAAATGATTTAGTGTTTCTTGAATGATTAGTTCTTCGTTCCTAATCCTTGTTATTCCTATTTTCATTCAACACCTCAGTTATTTTTAGAACTCTTTGTTTATATGTATGATCTTTCAATGTTCTCCTTTGCCCTGCTCGAGCAATTTTCTCTCTCTCCTTATCGTGTTCTAAATAATAATCTATCTTGCTTTTCAAATCATACATGTCTTTATAAATGACTATTTCTTTTTCTAAATCAAATAGTTCCTCTAAATAAGTCACATAAGGAGTGATCAATAAAGCCCCACAAGCCGTTGCCTCGAATAATCTCATGTTCGTATCATCTGCCGGACATTGATTTGGGACTATCTTGCATCTATTATATAATTCTGCCATCTCTTTAAAAAATACATTCTCCTTTTTCACGAACTTGCCACCATAATTTATAACCAAGAATTTAACGAACTTCGCTCTTGAACTGAACGCTTCTTTTCCAACAAATCCTATATCAATATCTTTTTTGACATCTTTTTTGTTAAAGATTTTGCTATCAACTGCACAAGGTAAATATGTTGTGTTCTCTGGGAAGAACTTCAAACAGCTTTTTTCTTTACAGAAGTAATGATCTGCGTTGCTACTTAATGCTCTTTTAAAAGAAAATCTGTTTTCTAATATAATCATACTGCCGTCAACTGGGTCTTTTGTCCCCAAATCATTCGCATAACAGATGTTTATTCCCCCGGATCCGATGATAAAATCACTTTCTTCTCCCAATTTTCTCTCTAATTGTTTCGCTATTCCATATTCAGTCTTTGAACTTCCGACAAAACATACCCTATTTTTTCTCGCTTTGTCTGATAATTTTATATATTTATCTGTTTGTGTCTTGATATTAAAATGTTTTAATGCATAACTCCTATTGAATTCTCCCATTGATTGATCATACTTCTTGAATTCTTTTACTATATCGTTAACATTAAATTCTTTATTATATCTCCTACTTGAAAAATTGTTTTTTAATATCTCATCAGCGTTTTCTTTTGTCACTATTCCGTCGCCTTTCGACGTTCCCATTTTATCTGTTCCTTTATATGCACGCCTATCAAATACAACCACGGCCCGTCCGCAAGCCATTGCCTCATATGCTCCTCTGCCTAAACTAACAACTAAATCTGCCTCGTTCATCTTGTCCTCTATGTTCCATACTCCTCTTGCACTTGCGAACTCTATCCCTAATTTCTCACAAGCATCCTTTATAATTTCGTTAGCCTCGGTATTCCCATGTTGTTTGCATAATGATAGCACTCTCGTCAATTTCTTCCTTACAGGCTTATACGGCTTGAATCTGTCGCAATCAATGCCGTTATGTATGATCTCTGACTTAAATCCTAAATCTTTTAAGTGATCTTTGACCTCTTTTGATATTCCTACATAAATATCGGCTCCCTCTTTTGGTTGTTCTAATTCTGGGAATATTCCGTGCGAAGTAAAAACCTTAATCCCTCTTACATTCTTTAAATAATCTAAACAAGTATTGTGATTTATAAAAATATAATCGTATTCCTCTCTTACTTTTCTTATTCCTCCTGGAGTGATTGTAAAAAAATGTTCTGATAATTGCCCTGGTTCAAATGTGAACACATCAACCTTATATCCTCTCCTCTCTAACTCTCGGCCCAAGGTATAAGTGAAAGATTCTGTCCCGCTCAATGTTTTCAAAAAACTATTCGTTATCAAAGCCCTTTTAATAGGTTTATCTAACCCTATGGCTTTTTTTATTTTATCATCTGGCCACTTCTCTTTTAATCTTCTTCTATTCTCATCCACGCAATCCATTCTACCCTCTGACTGCATATGAAAATGGTTTATTGGGTCTTTATTTATATAATCAAAAGTCATTCCCATTTCCTTTGCTCTTAATCCTAAATCAACATCCTCTGAACCATTTTTAAATTGCTCATCAAATCCACCCAACTTTTTCCAAGCATTCTTTTTGATTCTAAATAAAAAACCTGATGGAATATGAACATCTCTTTGATCTCTTTTTAGATTTGAAGAAATGCTCCCGTCTTGATGCATGTTCCAACCAATTCCGTATATCAATACATTATTTTGATTTGGTAATATCTCACTAAACCCCACTATGTCTGATTTTAGCATACATGACTCTATCAGATTATCTACGTTTGGTTCTATGTCATCATTCATAAATATTAAATTGTCTGTCTGTGCTAATTTAGCGCCGAGATTACAATTATGGCCAAAACTACCACCTGTTATAATAAAAATATTAAATAGGTCTAATGGTAATTTATCCAATGTGTCTTTTAATAGATCGTGCCTGTTGTGGTGAGGTATAATTATATCTGCTATTTTTCCTTTGATTGAATGTTGCTTATCAAATGTCTTAACTAATTTTTTTGGTTTATCCTCAACAATTTTCTTTTCTTCTTTGACTTGTTTGATTTCCCTAACCTCATACCCACTACAAATCACTGCAAATCCTTTCTCTTTTAATTTGTTGGCTATAACACTCCCAAATCCGGCAACATCTCCTTTGACATATGCCTCATATCCTCTAATGAATTTAACTATTACTTTCTTTTCCATAAGTTAAGTGCTTATTTGTGTCCCATATTTTTAGTATAAGGGACACTATAAGGACTAAACTACAGCTGAAAGATAGCGGAAAGCGTCTGTATTTGCGAGAACACCGTCGGTAGCCTCGTATAAATACATATCAACTTGCAATCTACCGCTTACCTTACGGGTTTCTGCAAGCATGTTCTCTCCATCTTTGATCCAGTATTCCTGTAGATCTCCGAAGTAAATCTCTGTTTCGTCGCCATCACTACCAAGGTTTGAAGGAATATCAGTACATTCAAACAACTTTTTGCCGAATATAGTTTGATCATTCACGTTAAAGAATGGTAAACCATTATCATCCTTTAATTTCCTGATCAACTGAATCGCAGCGTTTGAAGCAAGCCATTTGCCCTCTCCTCTATATTGTTCGGGAACGCCATAGAAAAGGCTAACTAAATCGTCATAGGCTAAACTTGCGCCGGATTGTGCGATACCAGTAATTCCTGCATTTCTAATACCCTCTGGGCTTGAAGTACCAGCTCCACCAATGAAAGCTGTTTCCTCTGTGCTAACTATTGCCCTTGCTGAAAGACGAGAGATGTAATCAGTAATATTGATCCCAGAAGTGCTCAATAGCTTATAAGGAATTCGCACTCTTGAGGCAAGATACCAATCATCCAAGTCTTTCTTGCTTGTAGTTGGATTGCTTTGAGTCAAGTCTGTATCAGCTTCGGTGGTGATCCAATAGGCGGTGACACCAGTTCCTTGAGTAGGAAGCTGAAACTTACCTGCCATCTTGAATGTAAACGCATTTGGTCTGATCTTGGCAATTTTGTCTTTGGTTTCGTGTACCTTGTCCGCCAATAAAGTCGGAACAGTATAACCAAAAGACCCACTATCAGTTGTGATGGTTTTCTTCTCCATCTCGTCTGATATTTTGTTGTGGACCAAATCATTCACAAATGTTTTTACTTCCTCTGCCTTAGCTTCTGTATCATCAACTTTCTCTCCACTCAATGACTTAACCTGTGCTTTTAGATCAGTAACCTCTTTGGCTAATTCACTCTCTTTGAACGTATCGGAGACAATGGTTTTCAATTCGTCAATAGTGAGTTCTTGTTTACTGCCTAACTCTTTTGATTCCTCTTTTTTGGCTTCAATAAAAACTTCACCATCTTTTAATTGATAATCATTTCCAACCTCAACGATACTTCCGTCTGCTTTCTTTATTTTCTTGTTCATTTTGTAAATCTTAAAATCTTTTCAATTATCTTATCGGCTTTTTTTGCCGATTGCCTAATCCTGACGATTTTTTGCTTTTCATCAGGACTTGGTGCGACCTTTTCCCCTGCGGTTAGTTTGTTAACTGCTAACAACAAATCCGACAAGGGGGTCATTGTTTTATCTAAAACTATCAATGATTTATTTAATTGAATTAATGCATCTTTGAATAATAAAACTACCGCTGTTATTTCGTCATCTGCTTTTAATACTACTTTTATCTTTTCTTCCTCTGTCTTTTCCTCTTTCTTCTCTTTCTTCTCATCCTTTACGCTGATCAACTCTGTTTCTGAATTTGCCCCAACCAACACAGGCGACCATTCATATAATCTAATTTTAACCAGATGCCTTATGCCAGCATCGTCTACTTCATCATGCTGAACTCTATATCCTATTGAGAACTCGTCAATATTTCCGAACACAAGGTCAGAGAACGCTTCTTTCCCTCTCTGTGTGTCTAAGTTGAACTGTCCCTTGATATAAAGCCCCTTGTCGTCCTCGTGGGCCTCTAATGTCTTTGCTATTGGCATGTCCCAATTATGTGACCATACTCCTTTGGGAAACTTCTTTTTCAAGCTTTCTGTGAATGCCCCTCTGTCAATCACTTCTTGATATGAGTCTACATTCCCGAACGCAGAAACATAGGCCTCTATGATACCTTTCTCTTTTTGAACTTTAAAACTAATCCCAAAGTTTTTATGCTCTAATTTTATCTCATCTTTCTTAAATTTCATAAAAATACTATTAACTTATTAAACTATTTAGGTAAAAATCTACATTCACAATTTGGGTGAGAGTATGGTATCGTTCCCTCTTTGGCTTCCTCTATTGTCCATTCTTTTGTTGAGTTTAATTGACAAATCGGACAAGGTGCTGATCCCCCCATATACCACTCTAACTTATCGAAGCCATATTGCTCGAATGAATATGCTTCTGAAGCAGTCATTGCTCTCGCTCCCTCTGTTCTCGCTATCAGATCAGCTCGAGAGGGTGTTGTTGTTTTAAAGAAATCCTCAATCCTATTGCCTAACCCATATGTCCCCTCTCCTGCGTCTAATCCATCCTGTAATACCTTTGAGGCTCTTGAGTATGTTGTTTCTGTTATCTCCTTTGAATATTTCTTTGCTACTTTCTCTACCCATTTCTGTACAGCCGGGACCTGTGTTAAATCAATCACTCCCCGGTCGGCTATCATCGCTGAAATCTCTGCTCCTGTCATTATTGATCTGTAATATTGAGGTTTGATTACCTCTATTGTCGTCTTGACCTCACTATCCTTATTGAACATGACGTCTTTGACCAGTCCCTTTATGTTCTCATCTAATCCTTTTCTGTAATTCTTTAAGTTATCTAAAATGATATCCTTTTGTCTATCCAATATTCCTTTAATAATAAAACTCCAACCATCATCGATTATTCTTTTCAAATCCATTGTGTATTCCCACCATTTCATCTTTGCATCCTCTTTGTCTGTACTCTCTGATTTTATTGTCAATATTACTTTCTTTTTATCCAACAATTTCTTTTCAAATTTACTCGCTATGTCTTTGACAATGGTATTTATATTGTTATTCCGCGCGTTGACTCTTTTTATAATCGACTTAGCTTCTGCTTCATTCGTTACGATCGTAATATCATTATGTATCTTCTCTATTTTAGCCATTCCTTTTTCTTTGCTCGCCCCTGGGATAAGATTTAACGGGATGAGTATATCATCTCCCCCTTTCATTGGATCATCCCCTCTCTCTTTTCTAATATCATTCGTTGATAACCATTTGCCCCAACCTTTCTCCCATTCTGATACTTGCAATTCTCTATCATCTTTAACGAATGACTCATGTCCTAATAATAAGTCCACTCCAAATCTTGGCACGAGGAATTGATTCATCTGCTCGATCATCATCGTGATGATTGGTTTTAATGTATATTTGGCGAACACTCTCTCGGCTGTTTCTGATACGGCCCGATTATATTGTCCCTCTAATCCTAATAAGATTTTAGGAACATTAAACATTGCTAATATTTCCTCTAAATTCATTTTGCGTCCCGATATAAATTCCAAATCTTTGGGAGGTATTGTTGACGATACGAATTTAGTCCCATTCTGTAATATCATTACTTTGTGAGCATTCTCATATCCGCCATATGTTTCCTCTACCATTTTTCTTAATGCTATTGCCTCCTCTGGTTTTAATCTTTTATCTACTTCGATTGATCCGCTTGGTCTTGCCGAGTTAATCATTAAATTCTTATTCCATTTCATCATATACTCGTCTGTGTCTGCCGTTTCTCTCAATGCTGATATAACACTCTTGCCTCTTGAGGGATCTGAGGGATCAGGGTTCCTTATGTCTAATACATTGTAAGCGGGAACTTCCATTGACTTTGCTCCGATCGTATATTTATACATTGTCGGATATCCGTGTTCGTCTTTAGCTGCTACTGATAAATTGTTAGGCGGAACGACCCACATTTCCTTTGGTTTATTTTCCCCAATCAAAATCCAAGGCGATCTACCTTGGAGTAATAAATAAACTATTGATAATTTGATACTATCAAATTTTGTAAACTTGTCGTTGAAATTATACAATAAAGATAAGAGAGGATTGTCTAATACTTCGTTAACCTTTTTGCCTCTTGTCTTATATAATTTCCATTCAATGCTCGCTATGGCTTCTGATATTAATCTGACGCAAGCGAACACCCATCTCGTGTTGTATTCCAAATCTTTCCTATTTCCTAATGGATTCAGCCAAACAACATTCTGGCTGAATGAAACAGGAATACTTTTGAAAAAAGATAATACTCTTGCTTTAATATTCATACGTAAATTATAATGTTTTAAATATATTTTGTAAAATGAAGTCTATAATACAGCAGAAACAAGGGGTTTCTGACTTACACCCCCCGGCATCACTTAAATCCTTTCTATCCCCTTTCCTTTCAATAATCCTTTCGAATCCTTGACCCTTATTGGTTGTCCGCATTTCGGACATCGTGCTTTATCTAACCATTTCAAAACCTCTGATTTGCTTGGGTTCTTTTTACGTCCCCTTTTATACTTAATCCTAAATCCACACGCCGGACAATCAACAAACAATATTCCACTACTTGTTTTTTTTTCTGTTTCTAATTTCTTCTGCTTTTTAAAATCTTTGACCGCATCTCTCCTTGCATCTGTTTTTTTAAATCTTGATTGTTTTAAATTTTTTGCCATTGATACTCTTTAATTTAATTATTCTCTCTATCCCTGCCGTCATCTTTTTTAGCAATTCATAAATCCATTCCTCTTTTAATTTTTTCTCAATCATTCTCCTTTCGAATTCCTTGCCTAATAATGATTTCAATGTAGTAAATCTTTGAACCTTTATTTTCTCTAATAGGTCAATCGTTTCTTTTTTATTTCCCCAATCTACGTCCGCCTTGATTGCCCCGGCCAAAAAGAATTCCAATTTGTTTTCTTTGCTCTTATTTTTTTTGTAAATAATTGTGAGCATTAACTTGTCTTTGATTTGTTTTTCTAAATTCATAAATTTATTATTTATTATGGTACTATAAAATCTGTTGCTTTGTAATCGAATGGCAAATCTTTTAATCCTACACAGAAAGCGTCTGCTATGTCATCGTGCGCGCCCCTTGGTAATGAACATAATTGTTCCCAAAACCTCTGTTGCATTAAATCTCCTCTCTTTAAATACACCTGGCCATTTTCAAACAACGGCACTAAAACCTCATTGTATTTCTGTATCTTGTTGATCGTTGTCTTTACTCCCTCAATGGGTATCATTGTGTTCGCCTTTGCTGTCTGCACTGTGTCTGCCTGAAACACGTTCTCCTCTATCTTTATCACGTTAGGCCTGTCAACGTCCCCCTGGTTAACCACAGCCCTTATTCTTTTGCCAAAATCTATTCGAGCCTCATATACACTAATTATATAAATCTTTTTATCTAATACCCCGAACGTAACCTTTGCCGTTAAATCTCCCTGTCCCTCTTTCTTTCCTACCGACAAATCCCAACCTGTATAAATATCTATTACGTCATCAGGTAACTCATCATATTCTTTTTTCCACTCTGGCTTGATTATCTCTCCCAGTAAATTAACATCCATATTCCTGTACTCTTTCTGAAACCACTTTAATCCTGACATTTCTACCACAAGATCCTTACGTCTCATCAGCGAGTCCCAATCCCAGTATTCGGGGAATAATGTTATATGCTTCTTCTCGTCCACTATTGAATCATATGTTTTCTTGACCCAATTGCGAACGTTTAATGACTCTGACTTGGCTATCTTGTTCCAATCAACCGCATAGACGTCTTTTGCCGTTTGGATTGTGCCTGTCAATATCATTCTTGTATGTGGCCCTGCCATTGGTATTATCTCTGACGCCAATCTCTCCTTTGACTTCTTATTTAAATCCTCTGAATAAATGACCTTATCGTCAATGATATCATCCGCTATAATAATATCAAAATGGCCACCACGACCTTTACTCCAAAATCCTTGAGCGCTGATCTGACTCCCATTTGAAAATCTAATCTGTTTCTTATTATCTAAATCTATGCCATTCATCAGGTGTCTGAAATATGGCATGATTGCCCATTTCTTTTTTAAATGATCTAATATTTCAATCGCTAATGCATCCGTCCCACTAAATATTCTGATGTTTATTCCCGGATGAAGATTGCATTGTTGTAATGGATACATCTCTGAAAAGAAAAAAGTTTTCAGATGATACCTTGGGGCCAAGACAACTAAATTGTCATTACTCAACAACAATTCGTTCCATTCTTCGTGTAGTTTTCCTAATCTCCATTTTTCTTTACTTGCCTTTATGCTCTCTTTATATACTTGCTCTGTGATTAAATCAGGTAAATCACTTTTAAAAGAAAATTCATCAAAGTCTTTTTCTCCTATGTCATGCTCCTTTATCATTTTCATTACTTCTAAAAATTCTTTTGAGGAGTCCTGCAAATTCTCGTTTTGTTTTATCGTCGGCATTTTCTAATAATTTATCTAATTTATTATTTTGCTCTGTTGGAGGTTGCTCAATTATCATCCCCTCTCTCCATCCCTTAATTATTTGATACCATAATTTTACCTCGCTGGCCTTTCCGTCTGCTAAAATTGTATTATACAAAGAAGCAAGAACATTGGGAGTTTTATCTGCTCCCCACTTTGCCAATTGAATATCTACGTCATTCTGAAACTCTGGTCTCTTTTTCCAATCCGTTAAAGTATCTTGTGATAAATTATAATGCTTGGCAAAGTCCTGTTCCGTTTTAAATTTATATTCCTCTGTCCTTACAACATAAGGTAAAGCATAAAATTTAACAAATATTTTATAGTCTGCTTTTCTGTATGGATTTTCAGGTGGTTGTTTTTCGGACTTTTTGGGACTTTCAGGTTTAATTGTTTTCTCTTGTTCTATCATAATTTCTTTGCTTTTAAATTAGTAAAGTTTTCCCACCTCTTAATAATAAGATATCACTACCATTTTTTGGTCTTGATAAATTTGCTATTCTTTCTAATGGTCTTAAGTTTTCTAACGCCCAACATTCTTTAAACTCTTTATCTCTGGTAGTCTTATATTTAAATAAATTTCTTGGTTTAATATGGTCTATGTGCCAATAACTTCCATAATTATCCCAAGTCATTTTGTTATCAAATTGACTTTCAAGATGTTTTATTAAATCATCTATGCTATAATTCATCACTTCCGTTAAAGACTTCCTTAATTTCTTTTCCTTTATAGAAAAATTTAATAATCTACCAATGTTCGTTTCTATCTTTAGTCTTACATTATCCCTAATTCTGTCCCTGTGATATTTATTTATCTTTAATCTATTGTTCTCTGCATAATCTTTCCTGTATTGCCTAACCCTGTCTATGTTTTTTTTAATCCATTTCTTGCCATTCTTTTGATGGACGTCTTTATTTTTAGAATACCATTCTTTGGCTTTTTTGTTTCTCCTTTCTTTATTATCTAAGTGCCATTTC
>Ga0208769_1001079_pt1 | contig 12415 bp, 11 predicted proteins | sample AntAceMetag02UKC_FD_184768 | JGI IMG/M metagenome (GOLD analysis project Ga0208769, IMG submission 184768) | Saline lake microbial communities from Ace Lake, Antarctica- Antarctic Ace Lake Metagenome 02UKC (SPAdes) (version 2) | ecosystem: Environmental > Aquatic > Non-marine Saline and Alkaline...
CATTTGCTCTCTCGTGTCTCCGCTCCAAGTGCTTACTGGCTCAGTAGTTGTTCCATTAGTTCCATTAGTTTGATTAGTTACATTTGAAACTGGGGTTGTGTAATTTCCCAGAACTGTGTCATTAGTGTCAGAAGTAGAACCTCCGCCAGTGCTTCCCCCTTCAACATATCCAGCTTCTGTTCTTAATTCTATTTCAATATTTCCAGTTGTTCCTAAGTTTCCATAATTATCATAACATTGAATACTCCAGTTAAAATTACCTCTTGGGGAATAAGCAAAGTCGAAAGTGTGGTTTATACTTTGATTAGATACTGATGTGTTTGTGGCTTGAATAGTGTCATTAATTACCAAACTGCAATTACTTATAACATTTGTATCTGTTGCCATATAAGTATAAAGTATTTGCGTTGAAGTAGTTGATAGACCGCTTATGGGCGTTGATTTACTTACTACGGGGTCAATATCGTCCTTAAAGAAAAAAGTTACGCTTGTTGAGTTTTCATTACCCGCTGAATCATTGCAATAAACTGTCCAAGTATTACTTCCCTCAACACTTGTTATTCCTGTGAAGTTTACTCCTGCAACAACGCTTGTTGAATTAGTTGCTCCGCCATCTATTGAATACCAACAACTATCAGGATTTACATCAATAATAGTATAATTTAACTCAGTTACATTAAGGTTATAACTTGTGTTTAATGGGTAAGTTATGTTTAAAGTTGGTTGGGTGGTGTCTAGTGTTAAAGTTCTTAGTTCTGTTTCATTAATATTTCCAGCTTGGTCAACTACATAAGATTGAATATCATAAATTCCCTCTCCTAAACTTGTAAAATTATGATATGTTGAAGTTGAATTATATAAACTTAAAACTTCTTCTTGTGTAATAGAGCGATTAAACAATATTATTTCATCCATTGAACCATTTAAATAATTTGTAATCAATGAGTTACCAAATACAAAAGAAGACGAAGTTGCAGGGCTTTGAGTTCCTCTACTTATATGAGTTCCGTTTACCCCATTCATATAAATATAAAAATCATTAGTTGTCCAGATAAAAACAGCGTGAACCCATTCGTCAGTTGGATAATTAGAAGATGCCTCGGTATTTCTCCAAGTAGTATCATAAACTATAAAATTTAGATTACCATCATTTTTAAGTCTTCCAACAAATCTATCCCCTGCTTGTAATGTAAATAAGTATTCCGAAGCAGGTGTAATTGCTGGAACTTTAAACCAAAGAGATAAGGAACCATTATTAGTTAAATCTATTGGAGTTGTAAAACTTCCAGTTATTTCATCATTAATTCCATCAAAATTATATGCTTCTCCAAAAATTCCATTTGAAATTTTACTTGTTCCATTAATGATTCCATTATAATTTCCAAATTCATCATTTGCTAAATCTTCAAATCTCCACCATCCAATAATAGAATTATCAAAGTCTGTAAAAGAATAAACATTATTTAAATCTCCTGTTGAATAATTTATAAATAAAGAGGTTTCGGAAAGTATAGAACCATTTCCTTCAGTTGGAGAAGTAAATTCTATTGTTGGATAAATTGTATCAACTGTCCAAGTTTGATTTGAACTTATGGTATTTTGTTCTTCATCATCCCATAAACTTATCCACCATGTATAAACACCATCTGCTAAATCTACTATCCAACTTTGAATAACACTTATTTCTCCTGAAACATAAGTAATCACTCTTGTTATTAAACTTCCATTATAGATATTTAAAGTTGCATTTTTTAAACTAATTCCATCTGTGAGATTTGCAGTAAAATTAACAGAAGAACTATTAACATAAGAATTATTGTTTAGATTTGTAATTGTAGGGGCTACTCCTGAGGATAAATACATTATTTCATTACTTGCCAAAGAACCCATTTCTGCAATTTCCGATGTTAAAGCGGTAATTTCTTTTGTTTCAAAATCTGTTACATTATTATAAGGATAACTTCCACTTAAATTTACAGATAAATTTAATGCATCTGTTCCTATATTTATAAGCATAGTGTTATAATCTTCTCCTTTATTACAAGTCAACATTTTAAGATTAGAACTTATAGGGCTACTTGAAAATACTTTGGACTGAGCAGAACAAAGTTCTGCAAAATTCTGTATAGTATCCCTTGCCCCTGAAGGTAATGTGTCAAATTCTGAATAAATAGCATAATCACCGTTATATCCACTACAAGATATATTATAATTATTAACTTCCCATTTAAAAGTCATTACATGAATTCTATCTGCATAATTATTTAATGAATCTATTAAGCTATTTCCTAAAATTGCATAATGTTTATTAGTATGAGAATAGCCTGTATTCCAACCAAGATTTGTTTCAGTAATATAAATATTTGTGCAATCTGCCCCGTAAACATCACATCTTCCCAACATCCAATCTATTCTTTCTTTATATACATCAAAATTATTTAAAGCAACATAATCACTTATTGCCCAACCATCAGAGTTATTTGCAATAGCCATATTAGAAATCCAAGTATTAGCCATATTAGGAGCACTATCTGCATAAAAAGAAGCTCCTATAATGTTTATTGATGGATTTAAAGCTTTCCAATAATAATAAGAAATATTATAATTTTCCCAATATAAATCAGCTTTAATTTGATGGTCATTAGATAAATTACTTAGCCAAAACCCAGTATGATATGGTTCATTTCTTATTTGAACACCTTCTATAGCATCTAAATATTCCCAATTATTTGTAAAATTTCTAAGAGCTTCATAGGATAATTCTGCCCACTTAGTTATATTTGTAGGATTACAGGTAATATACCCATATCCTTCATCTTCTGCGCAATAACCATCAGTTGTATTTGCCAACCAAATAGGGGTATAATCTGCAATATAAAGAACTTTTAATCCATTATTATATGCAAATTCTACAATTTCCCTATCTTGTGAACCACCAGTAAGTGTTTCTCCTGAAGAAAATCTGCTTTGTAAATTCATATCTCTTCTTATGGTTTTTATTCCAGATTCTAATAATTTTTGTCTTGAATCTGTATAATTTGCAGTTCTAGAAGTTGAACAATCATTTGTATAAGTTACTGTATCCGTAGAAGCAAAACTTGAATGTGTTCCAACCCCATTCATATTATCAATTACAGTGAATAATTCATTTGTAAAATTTGCAAAAACCATTATATTTTCAGGGATTCTTGTTATTGTATTGGTAGTTGTGCAATTTTCTCCATTTAATAAATCTTCCCCGCATAAGCTATAAGTATAATCTAAAGAATCCCCCGAAGTAATTGGTATTGTTTTATTAATATAAAAATTCCAATTACTTGAATCATATTTAGTGAAAGATGCAGAATAAATTTGATTTACTTCATCTGCTGAAAGAGAACGATTAAGCATAATAAAATCATCTATAGAACCATTAAAATCTTTATTAAATTCTATTCTACCTTCAATATTAGTTACATTATGATTAACAATCGTATCTGTTTCATCTAAAACTCCATTAACATATAATTTTGCCAAATTAGTATTTCCATCAACGGTATTACAAAAATGTAAATATCCTTGATTATAAATTCCTCCATAAGTTTGACTAAATTCTGCCCCTGCCCCTGCTTCGTCCCAAAATTCAAAAGCGATATAATCACTTCCTATGGTTCCATTACGAATATAAATTCCAAATTCATTATTTCTATTTGCAGTATTTTGCCGATACATTATAGTTTGCCAAGAATCTGCATATTCTGGAGTTGCGTTTAACCAAAAACAGAAAGAATACTCGTTAGAATTATTAAAAAGAGGAGAAACTAAAACATCTTGAGATTGTGTTCCATTAAATTTAAAAGCTCCATTGTATTTTCCATAATCTTCTGACCATTCCGCTCCAACAAAAGAATTTAAATCAAATCCATTTCCGCTTAAATCTTTAACATAAGAATCATTTTCTCCCAAAGAAGAACGATTGTTAAAATTATAAAACATAATAACATCATCCCCTAAAAAACTTAAATTTGTATTATTCCATATAAATTTAAATTTATCTAAATTTGATTCAGTTATATTATAATCAATATTAATAGTAGAATTTGAAGTTGTAACCTCGGGAGCATCTATTTCAATAAATTGAGGATAAGCAGTATCAAAGTTAATAGTTTCTGTGGTAAAACATTCTTCATCATCTTCAGAATTAATAGAACAAACAGCATAATTATAAGTTCCATCAACTTCTGTTTGATTAATATAAAAGCCCCAACTATCTAAATCATATTTTGTTACCTGAGAAGAATACATTTGAGAAACTTCATTAAAGGATAAAGTTTTATTCCAAACCCTAACCTCATCAATACTCCCATTAAATCTCCAAGAACCATCGTTCCAAGTTGCATAAACATTTGATGCACCAATTGCTAAATCTCTTCCAGAACTTCCATTAATATCGCCTACTATTGCGGTTTTAACAAAATCTCCATTAATAAATAATGTTGCATTTCCATCAATATAAGTTACTGCAACATGAGTCCATTTATCTAAACTAAAATCATAATCATAAATAATTCTTTGTGAATCTTGTCCGTTAATTCTAAATTCTAATTCTTCGGTTGAATCATAACCTTCTAGTCCTAAGAAAAATCCATAATTTGAAAGGTCATAGTCTTTTCCTAAAATAATAAACCTATCTCCAGAACCTCCTGCTTCTTCAGCAGGATTTATCCAAGCCATAAGTGTAAAATTATTTGATAAATTAGTTAATGAGTTTTGATTTGGAATACGAATATGTCCTTTTATACCTTCATTTGAAGAAAGTGCCCCATTATATTTTCCATTAGAAGTCATAACTCCATTAATAGTATTATAAATAACACCATCATTTCCTTCTGAACTTAAATCTTTAATAGTGATGCTATCTTCCCCTAAAGAAGAACGATTATCTAAATTTAACATTAAAATTAAATTATTATCATTGTAAATAGTATAATTAGAATTATCCCAAATCCATTTAATTTCTGTTAAATCTCCATTTGTCCATTCATAATCACTTCCTGTTAAATCTCCATTTCCTAAATTTCCAGTTGCATCAAAAACATCTGTTCCGCTTTTTTCATTAATAGGTAACCATAAAATTAAACCATCTGAAGAAATAGTTTGATTAGTATAAGCCCTTTTTGCAGAATAAATATTTTCTACCTCTGTTATATTTAAAGTTTTATTATAAATTCTTACTTCATCTATAGAACCATTAAGTCCATTCATGAAAGATAAATTTCCACTCCATAAAGCTAAACTTCCAGTAAAATCATCAATGTCTACTAATTCCCCATTTCTATAAGACCTTGCTTTTCCTTCTGTAGCGTTATAAGTTACAATAGCGTTAAACCATTCATTAGGAGTATAAAAATCAGAAACATAAAGTTCTACATACCCCCCTGTTGAATTATAAAGCCGATAAGATATTGCATCAAAAGCAGTATAAACTTCCATTCTTGTGGTAGAACCTGAAGTTCCCCAAATTTCCTTCCAATCTTCATTACTACTTGGTAAATTTACCCAAATTGAAAAACTAAAAAAATCTCCACTAAAAGTATCATTCATTATTAGGGTTTTAGGTATATCAAAACTTACACCATTATCTGTAAATGTTAAATAATCGTATTCATATAAGGTATAATTAAACTCTTGATTATTTTTATTAAAACTATCTAAATCATCGGGATTAGAACTTGATTCTACAATTAATGGATAAGCTAAAACAAAAGTTAGAGATAAAACTAATAAGAAAGCCATTACTATGGATATCTTCTTTAATTGGGTTTTTTTATTATTTATCTTCATTGTGTATTTTAAGGGGTTTGTTTATTTAAAGATTGGTAACCATTATATAGTTACTACTCACACTAAGTGAACCCCAGTTGTTCATTTACTACTTTCTTGACTTTACCGCCCGAACTAAATATTGAAACAATATCCATTACTATACAGATTAATAAACTAATCCACCATAAACCAACAGATGCATAAACTAAATCATTCTTTGCCATGTGCGGGGCTATGATTCCAGGTGCACCGAATACCATTCCCATCATAACCATTATAAAGAACGAAACTAATTGGTGAACTAAAACAACCGTAAAACTAAACTGTCCTGCGTCTGCCATATTTAATGCAACCCCTGTATGTAATAGAGAAGCAAATCCAACAACTAAGAATATTGCAGCTAATTGTCCATTTTTATTTTCTCTTGTTAGTTTTCCTTTTTTCTTCATTGCAACGCCTATAAATAAACTGATTAAGAATACTATTAATAAACTTTCAGTAATTGCAAAGAAAAGGCTATTAACAACCCAGTCCATAACTGGCGGGGATATAATTTGGTCTAAAAAGTATTTGGAGCCTTCAGTTATTGCACTAGGTAATTTCTGAACTGGAAGAATTGCAAACATAAGTAACCAAATTGGTAATGATATTAAATAACTAATTGTCCAAGTCGGTCTTAAAAGTTTCATATAATTTAAAAAGCCCGTAAATCTGCTTATTATATATAAGGTAACCATAAACCAAGCTAAACCAGACATTGCAATAACTACAAAACTACTGCTAACTTGAACTAAGAAAAACCAACCCATAGCGATAAGAAGAACGAAAATAATATCTCCTAAACTTACTCCTCCTTTACTTGGTGAAGAACCTAATGTTGCCATAATAATTTAGAAAAGCCAACTAAATAAGCTTCTCCAACCCTCCTTTAATACAATTAAATCAGCCATAATTCCAACAAGAGTTAAAACAATCAAAATTATTAAAAGCATATTTGTTTGATTTTTCTTTCCAGTTGTTCTAATAAATCCATTTGCCATTTTAATTTGCTACTTTAGTCCCCATTTTAAATCCACCCCAACCATTGAAATATGATTTTTGCAAGTAATGTTCCAGTTCCAATAAATAAACCAATTAAAATTAAGCTAATAACCCCAGTTTTTTTTCCACCATAAGTTCTAATTCTTGTTTTGCTTTGAATTTCTTTTAATTTCATTTTCTTTTTAATCGGATTACCCTATTTATTCCTATTATTTAAAGGTTTTCTATCTTTAAATAACTTACTTCTTTTAATAATAACAAAAAAAAAGGGGGAAAAATTAATTTCCCCCAAAATTGTAAATAAACTTAACAATTGAGCATTAACCGAACTAATCTAGTTCGATTATTGCACCAAGCTGTTTACCCAAAGGACTATCGATACTTTCTAACAAACCAACACTTGCTTCATCTCCATCGTGTTGATAGAAGTCAAAGTATGCTTTTCCGTCAGAACCTCGTGCCCAAGCACCATCAAACGCAGTGAAAAATACAACATCGTCAGTAGGATTCTTGCCAGTCTTGGCATTAATCATAGCTTTAATGTTTGGTGTATCTTCCCATTCCTCTAGGGAAATAACTTCGTTTGTTCCAGTCTTATAAACATAACAAGTCTCATATTCAGCACTTGTAAGTGCAGAATTTGTTTCTGTTTCGTTTACATCAACAGCTCCGTCTTCGACGAAGATAGGTCTTAAACCTTTAGTCCAATCAGAACCAACTATTTCAAGGGATGAAACATTTGCTCCTTCGGTTCCAGTGCAGATTGACTTAATATTAAAAGTCCCGTCCGCTCCGTTGTTACTTAGCTTGATATATATGATTTCCCTTTGACCTTCGCCAAGAGTAGCCTTATAATCATGTGCTCCAGAAACATCCGCAGTGCTTAACGCAGTTGAACCAGTATCGTCGTAAACTGTTACGACCATATTTGCTTCAGTCTGAATTGTTGCACCATAAAGAGTAATCTTATCGCCTATATCAATTTGACGTCCTGTCAAAGGATTAAGGTAATAAGTTGCATCTCCCCCGTAGAAAGTCAAAACTGTGTCTTCAGGAACAGATGTTATAGTGTCGTTGGTTTCATCACTCGCAGTGCTTAAATACTCCTTAACAGTTGTTACACCATCAGCGTCTGTTACTTGCGTAATTCCGCCAACTGGAATACCAGCTGAGATAACAGCGTTATCATTCGCAGTATCTAATACTTGGAAAGTAAAACTTGCAGCGTCTGGTCGGTCAAGATATTGAGAGCTTGAACCCTCAATAACGATATCTCCAGAAGAGTCTTCTAATGAACTTGTTATTCCCTTGCTATCTAAAGCAGGAGCAAGCCATTTGTTATAAACGCCTGTGGCACCCATAACTAAGAAAACACCGCCAACTATAATAAATGCCCACGTCAAAAGACCGCTTTTCTGCTTTCTTCCAGTGGTTCTCATAGGTAGAACAGCTCCTTTCTTATTCATAAAGTGAGCTTTCATTTTCTTTCTTTTTTATCCTCCATTGTAATATTGCTAAGTATTAACAGTTTATAAGGTTTTTTAAAAAATTAAAGTGGTTTTAAACTCGTTTAGAAATAGGGCTTAAACTGGTTGACCAGCAGGAGAAAGATAAGCTTTAAACTTAGCAACGCTTCTTGGAAGTTTACTATGATATCTATCTAGATTTACAACAGCCCATTCATACTTTCTTAATCTACAAATAACCCCAATATCATCTTTTTTTATTCCTAATTCACTATTCATATAATCCCTATCGTTCTGATAAACAATACTTCCTAAGTAAAGACTATTAAAACTCTTTCTAAATCCATAATAAAGCTCCATAATCTTCTGAGTTACAAGTAAATTATATTTAAAACCTCTTTTTCTTCCCATTAAATCACTAATTTTCTTATAATAATAATGTGCGGGGAAATATTTTAATTCTGTGCTTTTAGTTGCGTTAAATATTTGATGAGCTTCATCAAAAAGTAAAGCTATCCAAAAGTTTTTTAATAAAAATTCATCATCATCATCTAACAAATGCTTTTCTTCAATTTCTAAACCTTTTATTCTTCTATCTGATAACCTTTGACTTTTTTGAAAAGCATTATAAAATTTAATACTTAAATCCCAAAGCCCACCAAGTAAAATACCTGTAATAGAATTATATAAAAACTTATCATCAATATCTCCAAAGTTAAAAATAATAGGTTTTCTTTCTCTAATCCAACTCATCCAATCAATTTGTTCTAAATTACTATCAAAAAATCCTTCTTCTTTAAGCCTACTAAATACATAATAAAGTGCATCTCTTAGGCTTTTATCTTCCCACATTATTTCTAAAAAATCATCAATATCATAATTAGGTTTATCTTTTTTCAAAGAAATTAAAATTTTCTGAACATTTCCCAAAACTTTTAAATCCCCACTAAAACCTGCAAACGCACAAATATCTTCTTGTGTTAATTTATTAAAATCTAATCCAATAATACGAATATCAGAGTCTTCTGGAGGATTAGCAATTTTAAAACTAAATTGCAAACAATCAATTCCTTCTGAAACTTGATAAGGTGCAAGATTTTCATTTTTACTTGGATAAGTAAGTTGAGTTAATTCAAATAATGGTGCAAAAACAATTGGTATTGCCCCAAAACGACTATCTTCTTCAATATATGCTTTAATTAACTGATAAACTATACCCATTAATAAATTACTTTTTCCTGTTCCTTGCCTTGCTAAAAGAATTAAATTTTGATTTAATGTAGTGGTTTTATTTTCAGGAAAAACTAAATTAAAAGGAGTCTTGGATTGTCTTTTTGCACCAATTATTTTTTTTACTTCATTATCTACCATTTTTATTTTTACAAGAATAACAAACTCCATCTATTTTCTCAATAGCATCCAAAAGTTCTTTCTTTCTGCAAACACTACAACGAAGTTTATTTCTTTCTCTTATTGTTTTTGGTGGTCTTGACTTCTTCACTTTCCGCATCCTCCTTTTTAATTTCTTCTTTAACTTCTTCTTTAATAACTCCTTCCCCTAACTCTTTATGAGTTATTTTTTCAGTAGTTTTAGTTTTTAATTTAAAATTAGGCTTTTTACTATGTTCTATTTCTTCTAAATATTCTTCAATATTAAAATCATATTCCTCTTTTGGAACAATCCCAATCATTTCTCCACTTGGGCTTAATTCCAAGAAATCTACATAAAGTCTTTGAACCTCCATTATAAGTTCCTGAGTTACGCCTAAACCCTCAGCTATGTTTGGAATACCATCTTTTCCACCCTCAAGAATTAAATAAACAACAACATCAGAAAATAACCCAAGATGTGGAGTTGTTAATTGGTTTACACTATTTTTAAAATCCAGTAATGCCTTAACTATATTAAGGTTATTAAGAAGTGGTTGAATACTATCCTTCCATTTTTTAACTTTAAACTTTTCAATATCTAATTCCTGTATAATTCCTTTCTTTTCATTTTGTAAACTAAGAATAATATCTTCTTTGCCCTTCATTATTTTCTTAATATCTTCAACCTTTTTAATCTGTTCAAGATAAACCTGCGTATCATCTAAAACTTCAACAATCTCTTTTAGCAAAGGTTCATAAACATCTTTCTCTTTGCTTGAGTTTTTCCAAAAACGAACAAGAGCTGTTAAATTCTCAATTGCTATATCTAAATTAAACTGTTCTTCGATAGCTTTATAAGTTTCAGATAATACTTCCGCCTCTGTCATTTTACTATTTACTATCTTAGTTCCTGAGAAACGATTAGCGGTTATCTTTCCGTCATCTGTGTTAATCTTAATATCTTCCATAAGTTTTTTAGCAAGATTAGTCAATAAAATAATCCTATCTTTATTATAATCTTCACTATTACGCAATTCATCAAGTATTTTTTTAATTCTAAAAAATTCTTTATTATCAGGGGAATCAATATTAATTATCATTTTCTTTTTTCCATTTATTTAGATTTCTTAAAATACCAATTCCCATAATCATTATTCCAATAACAATAGACTTTCCACAACAATATAAAATAAGTAAAAACTCTGTATCATTTATCATTTACTCCACTTCCCGCTTTTAAATTCTTCTAAATACTTTTTAAATTCTTCTTCTTTTTTATCTCTCATAAAATTAATAAAATCAGATTGTTCAAAATAATCCCAATGTGACTCAGGAAACCCTAATCTCCAAGCAGTATTAAATCTTGGAATATCCATAACCTTTTTAACTTCCGTCATTAATATCTCAAATTCCCCAACGCTTAAATTAATTTTATGGTCATTACTAAGCATATTTTCTCCATATAAATAAACCTTAGCCTTTTCATAAATATCGCTAAAAAGCTTATCTCTATCTTGTCTTTCAGTCTTACTCGCAACAATTAAAGCATCAATTTCATCACTACTTGGATAATCATTTTGAGGTTTTTTAATTCTTTTTACCATTTTTATCTCCTTGTTTTTTTAAAAAAGTATCATAAATATTAGTTGGAAACCAATTTAAACTTGCTTCTCTGTAATATTTTGCAACTTGAATTTGTTTTCTTCCTTTTGGATAAAAATTTAAAATTACTTTTAAAAATTCTGATTCAATCTCTTTACTCCAATAAAAATAATTCATCCATTCATTTTCATACTTTAAAGCAAACGCCCTAATTTCTTCATAAGTATTAAATCCAAACTGAGAATAAACCATTAAAATCCATTCAGTTTCATCTGCTAAAAGAATTAATTTATGAATTTTACTCTTATCTAATTCCTTGCATTCAAAATTAAGTTTTTCCATTTTTATGTTAATATCTAAAGTAAACAGCCTTTTTAAGCTGTTTTATTCAGTATATCCTCCAAATCTTTAATTGTTATTTCGGTTGGAAATGCTGGGCAAGTAAAATTGGAACTCTCGCAATTACAAGCGGGGCAACTAGGTATTGATGGACAAGCAGGTATTATTGATTTTTCGCAAATTAAAGTGCTATTATCTACAAATACTGGTTTAAAACCATCTGTAAATGTTAAATAACAAAAAGCAAAAGTCATTATAGCAAGAGAAAATATTGCAACAACTGTCATTATTTTATAAAATTTTACTAACTCAGTTTTTTCAATAGAAACCCCGTGTTCTTTCAAAAGAGGATTATTTCTTGCTTCTTTAATAAATTTGTTTACTCTTTCCTGATTTGGTTTTTCAATAGGCTTAGTTTCCTCAACAACTTCTTCTACTGGTTTACTTTTTGGAAAACTTAAATCATTAGTATAAAAAGGGTCATATTTATCTTCCATTATTCTTTTTCCTCCACTTTATCTAATGTTCTATTAATTACTTCATCATAACTTTCTCTTTTTGCAATCTTCTTTTTATTCAGTCTTTTAGTTGTTTTTCTAAATATTTCAATCATTGTTTTATTTTTAGATATAACCATTTTATTCTTCGCATATATCTGCAAAATTTTCTGAAGCTATTAATACTTCAAAATCTCTTTTGCATTCATTTAATTTACTGGGAACATGAGTTATAAAAGCTGGATGATATAATGGAACAATATATATTCCTCTTGAACAAAATACTTTTCCTTT
>Ga0208769_1001081_pt1 | contig 12395 bp, 12 predicted proteins | sample AntAceMetag02UKC_FD_184768 | JGI IMG/M metagenome (GOLD analysis project Ga0208769, IMG submission 184768) | Saline lake microbial communities from Ace Lake, Antarctica- Antarctic Ace Lake Metagenome 02UKC (SPAdes) (version 2) | ecosystem: Environmental > Aquatic > Non-marine Saline and Alkaline...
GACTGGTACTGGAGCTCAAAAAGATTTAAAAAAGATGACACATGGCCATGATGAGGCTGGACGGCATGCAAGAACTCATGGCTACATGATTACTGAGCTTCAAGGGAAAATAGGCGCTTTACGGAATATAATGCTATTATACTTCTTTGCTATGCGGCCGATTATGAAGTTATACAAAGAAACTACTGAAGCTGCTATAGCTCAAGAAAATGCTGAGATGAAATTAGCGGCCGCATTTGCCGCTACAGGTAAAGGTTCAATTGCTGGAAAAAAAGCTATAATTGAATACTCTGATAAATTGCAAGATTTAACTGGTTTTAGCAATGATCAAATTATTGCTTCAGCTGCACTTTTAGCTAATTATAAATTATCTGAATCTCAAGTAAAAAAAGTTCTTCCAGTAATGCTTGATATGACTGCAGCGTTAAAAGCTAGTGGAAGTGCTAGTGTTAATACGGAAGCAATAGCCAAACGATTAGGTCTTGCTTTTACTGGGCAAGCTAGTTATTTGAAACGATATGGGATTACAATTGATGAAACAACTGCTAAATATGGTTCTTTTGATGAGATATTAAAAGCTATTGAATCTTCGGTTAAAGGTACAGCTGAGGCAATGGCTCAAACTTTTGAAGGGCAAAGAACTGTATTAAGCCAAACAACCGCAGATTATAAAAAACAATTTGGTTATATAATAACTAAAGCGCCACTTGTTAGAGCATCATTGATGATGGTAGGAGCTGTAATTAAAAAAAATACTAAAGATATGGAGGCAAGTCGTAAAGCAACAGATAACTTTGCTTTAACTTGGGATAGAATTGCTGCTGCGGTTATAGGTGTCACTGTATCAATTAGATTATTCTGGAGATACTTTCTTCAAGGTGCACGTGCACTAACTGTTGTTATTCTAACTGTAATAGGATGGATTACAGATTTAGGAAAGGCAATAAACAAATTATTCCCAAAAGATGTAAAAGATGAAATAAAAGGTTTGAAAGAGGGATTAATAGCGTTAGTTCCTGGTAGCAAAAAAGTTATTGATGGTTTCATAGCTATGGGTGATTCAATAAATCAATTTGGAGAAGATAGTAAAGGTGCCGCTCAACTTATAGTAGATGAAATTGATAAGGCAAGCAAAGATGTAAAACATCCTATTGACGATATGATAAATATGTATGCGGAGCTAACTGGTATAGCAAGTGAAACCGCTAAAAAAATGGCTGCTGAAATTAAAGGATTATTTGAAAATGCTAACACTGATATGAAACCAGCATTTGACGGTATGTTAGAATTCATGACATCTTTCGCAACTAAGATGTCTAGCTCTATGTCTGATGGTTTTTTCAAAGTTATGAAAGGTGATTTTGAAGGGTTAAAAGACACAGTAGTCTCTTTTGGTAATACAATGTTAAAAACTATTACAGATATCATTGCTAAATTAATATTAATGAAAATATGGAAAAGTGCCGCTGGCTTTTTAGGGTTTGCACCGATAGCTAGCCATACCGGCGGGTATATAATGTCTGGAGAAGATAGTTTTGGTGCTGGTATTCGTAAAAAGTTTCATAATGGTGGTGAGGTCCAGGCAACATTACTTGAAGGTGAAGGTGTTGTTAATAGAGGGGGCATGGCTTCTCTAGGTGTTGATAACTTGAATAAACTTAATCGTGGTGAAAGTATGGGGGGTGGCGGAACAGTAAATAATTATTATATTAATACAATTGACGAGAGGTCATTTAGAGAAAGATTACAACAGAATGGCGATATTTATACAAACGCTTCTAACCAAAATATAAAAGATAATGGTCCATTAAGACAGACTTCTCAAAGATGGGGGTAATAAATGGGTAGTAGTGACATATTAACTTTAACACCTGAATTTGGCTTAAAAGAAAGCATTTCTTTCAATACCAATATTACTGAATCTGAGACTGGTAAAGAACATCGTGATGCTTTATTGGATCATGGAATAAGAGATTATAATCTTACCTGTAAGTTTTTATCCAAAGCTAACATGGATATCGTTTGGAATTTTTATATAGATAGAAAAGGCGCTTATGATTATTTTCTTATTAAAATATTAACTGAGTTCGAAGCTTCGACTGAATCTGTTGGAACCGCCGATGGCGGAACAGCAACATTCCTATTAGCAAATTTTCCTGTTGACACTACTGGCAATAGCACTTGCACTGTCGCTGGAGTGGCAAATACAAATTACACTTTAAGTAATAATTTTGTTACTGAGAAATCATATATTACATTTAGTCCTATACCCGCTTCAGGTGCAATATTATTATCGTATGAATATTATTTTAAAGTTCGTTTTAATGATGATCAATTAACTAGAGAATTAGCTGCATATCAATTGTTACACGTTGGAATGAAGTTAAAGGAAGTTCGTTGGACTTCTTATAATGCTCCAGCTGGGAATTCAAGTTCGTCCTCATCAAGTTCGTCCTTAAGCTCAAGTTCTTCTTCTAGCTCAAGCCGTTCTTCTTCTAGCTCAAGTTCGAGTTCTAGCTCATCGAGTTCATCTAGCAGTTCAAGTTCTTCAAGTAGCTCATCGAGTTCTTCAAGTAGCTCATCGCTAAGTTCTTCTAGTTCAAGCAGTTCTAGCAGTTCATCAAGTAGTAGTTGGTCGTCAAGCTCAAGTTCATCAAGCAGTAGCTTTTCTTCTAGCTTATCATCTAGCTCATTTAGTTCATCAAGTAGTTCTTCTAGTAGCTCATCTAGTAGCTCATCTAGTAGTTCATTTAGTTCAAGTAGTTCTAGTAGTTCAACAAGCACTTAAAAAATATGTTAAGTTTTACAGCAACATTAATAGCAATTAAAAATCAACTCCAAAATAAACCTGTAGAAATACATGATATTTATCTTGGTAGCCAAACGATTGAAGATTCTAATACTCTACACTTTGTTAATTTTTATTTTCCTATAACTTTTTTTACATACATTGGACATGCCACTCAAACTTATACTGCATTAGGAGTATCAAGAACCGCAGCTAAGAAAACCGCTAGTGGGGAGATAGAACGAATCAATTATCAAGTAGATAATGTTAATAAAGCTATGGGTGCTTATGCTGCTGCTCATGATTTTAGGAATAAACGCATTGTTACTAGGCTTATCTTTCGTGATCATTTAAGTTCTTACTTAGATGCAAAAATTGTTTTTGACGGAAAGATACAAGGCATAAGTTTTGAGAGAAGTAGTGCAATGGCTACTTGTGTTCCTATTATAGGTTCTTTAAGTTTTGAACCAGGTTGGCCATACCAAATAGAATGTAACGCTCGGTTTGGTGATGCTTATTGTAAAATTAATAAAGAAGCAGCTGCGAATAAGGTTACTGGCTCAGCTACTAGCGGATCAACCACTACATTAATTGATACAACTAATTTAACTCAAGCTGATGACTATTGGAATTGGGGTGTAGTAACCTTTACTTCTGGCAACAATGATGGTTCATCAAGAAAGATTTTAGACTTTGATGCCGCTTCAGATAAATTGACTTTAGATTATGCCTTAGACAATGCTGTAGTAGTTGGCGATGCGTATGTAGTTTATCGTGGGTGCGATAAAACTTTATCAAGGTGCGGAGATACATTTTCAAATACGGCAAATTATCATGGTTTTCATACTATACCATTAACAAAATAAAATATGGATTTAAACAAACTTATTGGAATACCTTTTAAATTAAATCACAAAGATTTCAAAGGATGTGATTGTCGGGGCATTGTTCATTTATATTATAGTTTCATTAAAGATAAAATACTTCCTTTTTCTGATGGGAAGAAAATATTTTTTAGGGATATTAAGAATGATAAGGAGCGTATCGTATCTGTTTTAAAAACTTTTTCTAAACGAGTTATTAACGTTAATGATTTACAAGAAGGAGATATTGTTATTATTAAAGATCCTAAAAGTATTGGTGCCTTAGGAGTATGTATAAATAATAAACAAATTTTACATATGGATAGAGTAGTTGGTTCTTGTCTTACAAGAATAAGATATTTAAAAGAATTTATATTATCAGGGTATAGACCAAATGATTAAAAGAATATTCTTACTATTTATAGTGTTTTATTTATCTGGCATTGAGTATGCTCATGCTGCTCCTATAGGTGCTATGGTTTGGGCTCTTGGATCATTAATCGTTGCTACCGCATGGGCTCATCCAATCATAACAATATTAACAGTAGCCTCAATAGCCTATTCATTATCAACTGCAACTAATTTAGATAAAGCAACATTAACTGGTTCTAAATATACAGCACAAACTATAAATAATACATTTTCTAACGAAGGAATAGTTCCAATAATTTATGGTGGTTCTATTATTGTTGGAGGTAATATAGTATGGCAATCTGAACCTGGAGAGACTGTCCAACGTTTTATTGCTTTATGTATTGGAGAAGTCCATTCAGTAAAAGATATTCTTATTGATGAGCAACCTATAGAAGATTTACCTGGTTGTAGTTATACAGCATACACCGGAACATCAACGCAGAATGTTGACGCTAGAGGATCCGCAACAGTAAAAGGATTAAGAGACGTATGTTATGTTGCCGTTACTTTAACTAAAGGAGATAAAGTAAGTAGTAACCCTACTATTGCCGCTACCTTAAAAGCAAGAAAAATAGAGACATGGGATTCAGGGATATCAGAATGGACTTCTACTAAATCTTTTTCTAAAAATCCAGCGGCGGTAATACGTGACTATATGGGGTTAAGTATTGTTGTTGGGGGTTGCGGTATATCTTCAGAGTTTATAGATGATGATAGCTTTGGTGATTTTTTTGAACATTGTGCAATAAATATAGATAATGGATCAAGTTCTACCGAACCAAGATATGAATTAGATATTGTCCTCGATACAAAGCATTCAGCGTTAGATAACTTAGCTAAAATGTTAATTACTTGCAACGCTCAATTAATAACAAGCGGTGCTAAATACAAAATAGTTTTTGAGAAAGCAGATGAAACAGCGGTTCAGGCATTTACAGAAGATAATATAACTAAAGATTCTTTTAAGTATGGATATGGTAAAGCTGATGAAATGCCTAACAGAGTAAACATAGAGTGGATCTCACCTTTAGAACTTAAAAATCCTAAACGTATTGCCTGGGCTGAAGATGAATTAGACCAAGAAATTCGTGGTCTAAAAGAAATGAAAATAGAAGAATATGGAATTATTCGACAATCGCAAGCTTCAAGGCAAGCAAAAAAAATATTATATGAAAGTAAATTAACTGATATTTGGTGTGAGTTCGAATCTAATATTGAGGCGATGCACTGTGAACCTTACGATGTTGTTTCAGTTACTCATTCTAGACCAAATTGGACAGCTGCTTTAGTTAGAATAATTGAAATAAATGAAGTTAATTTTGGTAATGCTAGATATTTATGTCAAGCATATAATAGTTCTATATTAGATGATGGATATGGATCTACGTTTGATGATTGGGATTATGGTTCTCCATCTAATCCTTATGTAGCTGTAACTGATGTCACTAATATTGCTTTGTCAGAAATTGGTTGGGCTAATACTGATGGGACCTGGGTATTGAATATTGATGTTAGTTGGACAGCTCCAGCAACTAAAATAGAATTATTAAGAAATTATTCTATTGAATTGAAAAAAGGATCTGATGATTATAAACCGATAGGCGTTGCCTCAGTCTCAGCAACAACTTTTAGAATAAGCGGCAATCTTGAAACTGATGTAACTTATTATGTTAGGATTAAAACAGTATCTATGAATGATATTATATCTGACGGCCGTGTTTCAAATGCAATTACACTTGAAGGTAATACAGCTAATCCTTCTAATGTAGAAAATTTTTCTTATTATTGGGATAAAGATATAGAATTATCTTGGGGAATAGTTACTGATTATGATTTAGCTGGATATGAAATTCGTGATGAGAATGCTAATTTTGGGACTGATAATACTCATTTAATTTATAGAGGATTAACAAATAAAAAAGTTTTAATACCTACCAATCGATCACCAGGCACTTATTATATTCGGGCAATTAATAAGAGTGGTAATTATTCTTTAAAATCTGTATCTGTTACTCCTGTAAATTCTGCTCCGTCTGCCCCTCTATCGTTAAGAGCTACAACATTATTTAATATATCAAAACTATACTGGACTGACGTTGAAACAGATAATGATTACTATGAAGTTTACGTTTCTAAGACTGACGCCTGGGGCGGTGAACAATCTTTATTTGGTAAAGTCTCAGGTCGTCTTTGCACTGTTTCTGGAGAGAGCTCTCAGAATGGAATACCTGATGACAATGGAATAGCTAATACAAATTATGTTACTGACCTTGACCTTGCTGGTTGGGGTCCTGACTATTGGAAAGGTAGTTATATCGAAATAATATCTGGGACTGGCATAGGTGAGGAATTAAAGATTTCAACTTATGATACTACTTTAGGAAAATTTACAATGGTAGATAGCTGGGTAGCACCACCAGATACAACTTCTAAATTTTTTGTTCATCCCGCTAGATACTATAAAGTAAGAGGAGTAGATGGATTCGGAGCTGGGAACTTTACTTCATCTATAGAAGTTAAATTTGTTGAATTTACCGAAGCTATGCTTGGAGACCAAATAATTACCGCAAGGAAAATTTTTGCTGGAGAAGTTATAACATTATCAGCACAAATAAAAGAAGCTATAATACAAAATGCACATATTATTAGTTTAACAGCTGATAAAATTACAGCTGGGAGCTTAACAGTTGAAGTAGACGTTGGATCCGCTGGTAAAACTGTTATAGATGGTGCAAACGATGTAATAAAAGTTTATGATGAAGCAGATAACCTAAGAGTAGAATTAGGGAAGCTATCATGACAGATACATATGGCTTAAAAGTTTATAATCCCTTTGACTCTTCAAAAATAACAGTAATCACTCCTAAATTAGCCACTGTAATTAGTTCCGGTCAAGTAACAATGTCAGATAGTCTAAACGTTGATGATACCTACGGCACTGATATTGATTTGCCTGGTTCCGCCGCTATACCAATATCCGACATAGCTGTGCTTGTATTTCCGGTAGAGCATACTTTCAAGATAACAAGTATTCAATTTGACATTGCCGGAGAAGGAACATACTTGCAGAATATTGGATATATGGACGATGCTCAAGCTTACTATGAACATGCTAAAGCAACTGGTGCAATGACAGCGTGGACGGCTGGAGATTTGACTGACGGAGACGCTGATGAGTTCGATCACATAGCAGCAATATTTCCAGTAGCATTTTGGGATATTATGGGGCAGACAACTTTTACAGCAATTAGATTATTTGCAGCTACTTGTTATTTAATTTATGACACGAGTGCTTCTACTTATAGGAAAGTATATACTATTGGTGAAGATGGGGTATCAAAAATAGATTATGCTATTACATTAAAAAACTATAATTATTAAATTATGAAAAGTCTTAATAAACTATTAAATTATGATTTCGCAGATTACGGCCACATTATTATTAATGGTAGATATTACCCTGACGAATGGTCATTTTCTGGTACTTTAAGTGGTGATACTGATATGGGATTAGTTATTACAACTTCGTATGCTTTTACTGAAGATAGAAGTTTTATGTTATATAAAACTGGTGCCAATAATCAAGGAATGTATCAAACAGTAGATTTTGAATATAATATATATGGTTTAGAGTTTGATATTGGAATGTGGATAAAAGTATCTACTCAAACAGGTGATAGCGCGGTTAAGTTAAGTTATAAATGGGTAGACTCAAGTGGCTCTCAAATAGGATCTGAGCATATCATTGCAACTGTAACTTCTACTCAGAATTACACTTTACATAGCGTTAGTGGAGTGACAGCGCCAAAAGGAACTTATAGCATTTTATTAAAGGTAGAATCGACAGGCAGTGGGCAGCCTTTATTAGCTTTTGCGGATGATCCATATATTTATGGAGGCAGTGATTATGGATTAAAAGTTTATGACGAAAGTGGAAATAGTAGTTCAATCATTCCAAACGTATCAAGCATAATTGCTTCTGGAACTGTTAGCATGCCAGATACATTACAAGATGACGATACCTATGGCGTAGATATAGACTTGCCTGGGGATGACTATATAGATACAAAAAATATAGGCGTAATCGTCCAAGCAAGAGATTTCGACTGGGAATTAGTTGTAAATGTTTTACCTTATGATACAGGTAATAAATTCTGGGGTAATTTTTTTGGTGATGACGCTGCATCTTATTATGAAAAAGCTGATGACGGAGTTATGAAATCTTGGTCAGCTGGAGCAATGACACCTGGGACTCCAGCAACATATAATTTTGCGGTTAATGTTGACTTATTTGCTGGCTGGGATAGGAGTGCTACAAGTATAAAAAAAGTAAGATTATTTGCAGCATTATTTTATACATTTTTAAAAACAGTTGCGGCTGGAACCCTAACTAGTACTTTTTATGCAAGAGACTATGGAGCTACTGTTAATGGAAAATCTGGATATGCTTTGACTACTACTCAAGGTGATGTTGAGAAAATATATGCTGCAACAGCGTATGACGGAAATATATTCTTTCATGGTCCTAAAACTACTTTTGATATTTATATAGTTCATAATGATGGTAGCGAAACTACTTTAGCAACTGGGGTGGCTGAAGATGATAGAGGTGATTCCTGGGGTGGCGGTAATGGTGGAGAAGGTTTATATTCTGCTACATGGGCGTTAGCTTCTGATACTTCCTTGGTAGCTACTGATTCTCTTAAATTTGTTTTGAATTTTTGGGTTCAAACAGTTAACAGCGCATTAACTGTTTTTACAACTACTTTTTCTATTACTTATACAACTCAGGAATTAAAAAGCACATTGCTAAAAGCGGGGACGTGGACTTTATATAGATATGTTAAAGGTTATAGCACGGGCACGTGGGGTCGTGGTACCGGGCACTTCGAAGTACATTGGGGCACAGCTAGCAAAAATGGAAGATTTACTAATATAGAATATTCTCAATCGGCTAGTGCGGCCCAAAGAGTATGTAGTGTAGGCAGTGAGGGAATTGGAGAAGTAGATTATATTATCTATCAAAAAGATTACGATGGGAGTTAAACGATGACATATGGATTAAGAGTAAAAGATACCTCAGGTAATGTTTGTGTAATAACTCCTGATGTAAAAAATATTATTAGTTCAGGAACCGTTAAAGCGCCTTTAGTTTTACGTCCGGATAGCACTTACGGAGTTAATATAGAATTACCTGGGACAACAGTTCATGCTTTAGCTGACATTGGAGTTCTTGTTACTGTTAGAGAATATACTCCATCTAGTTATCAAACAGCTTCGGTTTCAGGATTAAAAGTTGGTGAACTAGCTTTTGCTCGTTGGTTATATGATGGAGGGATATATTTTACAAGAAATGTTTCAACCGGAGTAATGACTTCTTTTGCTGAAGCTATTTATCATGATACATTTTATAACTTCCATCCGATAGCTTTTTGGGATAAGCTAGGAGAGACAACATTTAATAGAGTTCGTTTATTCGCGGGAGTTGTATATTACATTTATGATGCAAGCACATCTAGTTATAAAGAAGTATATAATCTAGGAATAATAACATACATTGATTATGTTGTGTATCTAAAAAATATGTAGGAGGAAATAATGTTATTAGGATATAACAAACAAGGCGAAATAAAATTCATATTCACAGATGAAAAATATTTAGAAAAGAAATATCCAAACAATACTGCAAAGATAAGTAACTTTTGGGGCAATGTCGAACATGGCTTAATAGAATTTTTTATACCAATTCATATTTTTAAAGATTGGGATAATTCTAAAAATTATAAAATAGTAAATGGAAAGATAACTAAAAAAGATGATCCGATAAAAGTTCCTTTAGGTCCTTTATCTACAGAAGTTAAAACGGTTATTAATAAAAATGTAAAGAAAACTAGTGACACAATTGGAATAGAAAGTAATAACTCAAAATAAAGGAGGGTGCTATGCCAGATGAATATGTAGGAAGAAAAGAATTCAATGAGAGTTTGAACCGTTTCCACGTGAGGGTTGATGGCATATCAAAAGATACTACAGAAATTAAAACGTATGCAAAATCGATGAAAGAAACCACAGATAAACTTTTTGAATGTGTTTATGGTAATGGTAAAGAAGGATTGTTAACAAGAATAACTAAGTGTTTTGAACGATTAGGTTTGCATACTAAAATTATTAGTTGTTTAATCTTTTCTATTTTAGCAATAGCTTTTTGTATTATACAAAATTCTTTAAATAATATTATTGAAAACAATAATGGGAATCATATCCAAAAAGAAACAAGTATACAGCGTGGACAAGGAGTATGAATAAATAGGCGTGGGGCTGACTTAACTTACAGGAGTGATGGTCAGCTATATAATCCAATCCTGTAGCCAGTTATTATATATAATATATATATAATAATATATATAGTTATTATAAGGAGGTATAAAATGGAGATAAAAAGAAAAGGTGATTGTGGCGGAGAGCCGAGAGTCGGAAATAAAGGTGATCCTAAGCCAAGAGGAATGGGACGAGGAATAGGCGGTCAAGGTAGAGGATTAGGTAGAGGTCCAGGTAAAAGATTAGGGTTAGGTAGGAATAGAAAAATTGGAGGAGGTGTTGAATGATTAATTTCATTACTAATTGTATCGCTTGGTTTCTGAAAAACGTGAATATGTTGATTGGTATCTTATCAGCAATAGTTAAATTAGCTGTAGGTATCATAAATATGTTTCAACCTAGCAAAGATGGTTTAGTCGATAAGATAACCTATTGGGGTGAAAAAGCCCAAACATGGTTATTCAAAGGAAGTGAGATACTAAAAAAGTACAAAGGGTCTACAAGGTAGGTAAAGCCATATATTTTGTAGGCCGATACACTAAAGTAGGGAAGCTTAAAACGCCTTGGGGAGAAGAATACGTAGGGTTTAAATTCACAATAGGCTCAAAAAAAATTGTAAGAGCTAAATTCGTTCCTGAAGGCGAGATCATGAGAGCAGTTTTTAAGCAACATTGATATTAATGGATAAGCCCTTATTTCGCGTTTAAAGGCGTTTTAAGGGCTTATCTTTTGTATATTCACGTAAATCCTCATTATTGCTTGGAATGATGCCCTAGTGAGAGCCTGAGTGGTAAAGAATTGATTCTGATAGGCTTTTTAGACTGTATTTCACTTCTCCCCCCTTGCGTTTATGATTGCTACCTTTCCTATTTTCTTTGAAGTAGCTCTTGATTTTGTTTTTCCTCCTTTTTAGCTTTTAGCCTCTGCAACCTCTTACCACTTTCAATTCTTTGCTTTAAAACCTTTGGTGACAATCGAGTTGAGCCTATGGGACGCTTCCCAAGTCTATATGGGTGCCGGTGTTATGTTTCTTACTTGTTTTATATTTAGCCTTGAGTAGGAAGTATCGGGTGATTTCTTTTTCTGGTTTTGATGGGCCGAAAGCTGTGATGGGTAATTTCATTGGTTCTCCTTATTAAAATAAAGTTTGTTGAACATTACTTTTACTTTCGTTTAGGATGTGGAGCCCAATCTTTGGTAACACACAATTTCTTAACACTTGTCTTTTATTCGGTAACTTGAAATCTTTTAGATCGTGTAGTTTTAAAAACTCTGGTATCTGTGCTTCTCTTATTATGGCCTTACGTTGTTTTTCTTTTGATGCTTGTCTATTCATTGTTCCTATATCATAGTCTACTTTTATTTCTCTTATTAGAAAGTTAGCCCAGAAAGCGTGGCGACCTATATATTGAGGTTGTATAAGTGGTTCATAATAGGGTTTAACATTCTCTACACAATATTTGCCTTTATAGAAATGTTTTAAGAATATTATTTCTTGGTATAAGTGCATATCTGGGTATCTGAATATTCCCTGTCCTTTAAGAAAGTGGTTACATACAGAATGTGTCGGGCAAGGCGGACTACTCCATATAAAATCAAACTCTTTGAAGTGGTCTAAAAGATATTGGTGAGCGTCTGCCACTATAACCTTATCATTAGGAAAGAAGTCTTGGTATATTGCTGCTATCTGAGGATTATATTCTATGGCTGTGACCTCTACATCAGTCCACTTTTTACGATTACCTCCGATTCCGGCGTATAAATTTAATACTTTCATAACTTATTAAACCACCTTCTTATACAATATGTCCTCGTCAATGATATACCTGTATAAATAATCCCGATAATAATATTCTTCTTTAAAGTCAGGCTTTTGAACCCAAATGCTGGGAGGATTACTATGTTAGCTATGAAATTTATTGAATAGCCAATAAAGATGTTGACCCAAGATTCTAAGAATGACATTTTTTTTGATTGGCTCAAAACACCACCACACAGCTTGGGAAGGGAGC
>Ga0208769_1001082_pt1 | contig 12386 bp, 9 predicted proteins | sample AntAceMetag02UKC_FD_184768 | JGI IMG/M metagenome (GOLD analysis project Ga0208769, IMG submission 184768) | Saline lake microbial communities from Ace Lake, Antarctica- Antarctic Ace Lake Metagenome 02UKC (SPAdes) (version 2) | ecosystem: Environmental > Aquatic > Non-marine Saline and Alkaline...
GTATCTATAACAGCGGATCTGGCACCGAGAGTAGCGAGTATGATGAGACGGATATCACGACCTATGCTCTTGAGAATTTCCCAGGTCCGAGTGCTCGACTTGTTATAGAGCGAAGTATTTCCGGTTGGCTATGCCAGCTTGACTTGTCTGCACGCGCAGAAACTTATGTCAAAGTCGAGTACTGCGAAGAGTGCTCGGATCAGGATAACCCGGACGCCGGAGCGTTCAAGCCAACAGAAATGAAATGTGATAATTGCCGCCGTGACTGGTCCAATTCCTACCACTTCACCGGCGCTGTCGGCACGTTCAATACTATTCCAGAGCACTGGTACTGTCGGCAGTTACGAAGTGCAGATAAGGTCGCTGACTTCGACAACAAATGCTATGAATGCAACTGCAGTCACTTCGTGCTTAATACGCCGTGGTTCCCGACAGCCGCTGAGATGGCTGGGATCATATACGGACGGAACATTTACTACGAAGTTACAAGCCCGCCCTCGACAATTACTTGTCGCCGTGCGCATAACCCTGGTCTCATGTTCCTCGCAGGAATGCCCTGCCCGACTCATCAAGATATTGCAGCAAGCGAGTACGAAATCTGGCCGACTGGACACAACTACGATGGAGATGTCGGCTGTTTCGGTAGACTAATTGCTGAACCAGATCCAGGTGTAGACGATGGCGATGTTAGTATCGTCGAGTACGGGCTGCTCAGCGAAACTGATGGAGTTCTCGTTGACACGTATGACAAATTCTATGCCCCTATCGCTGACGGCAATACAGATGCACTACGTAGATCAGGGGTCGGCGATAACTGGTCGCTTGTACATCAGCACTTAGCGTTTGCTCGAACTCATGGTGGCGCACGTATGAATACACAGGGCGACCCACAACCAACCGAGCATCGTGTTCAGTCCTGCTACAAGCCGACAATTATTAAGATCACGCATGATCGTACAAACTTTGGCGATTACCAGTGGGTCGATGATGAGATCCATATTGACCCGGTAGTAACGCACAACGGCAACGTTCTAAGTTTCGGCGGCGATTTAGTTGTATATGCTGCTTGGCAGGTTTTGGATAAATCTCTGAAGTTGTCATTCAGCCCTGGTGTCTATACTGTCGATTATCCGAGTGGCGGCTATACTGAACAGCATAGCTGGCTTGGCTGTGGCTGTACTGTTCAACCTGGGCCAGAAAAACAAGTGACAAATCCTGGCGCTGGCCGCGCCTGGATGGATTTCGATTCAGGCTTGCATATTGGATGTACAATCAAATTGATCGGCGCGTTTCCGTATACCGGAGTTACCTTCACGTGCGTGGCAGCCGGAGCTTTTACTGGAGCAGAATACAGTGGTAGTCTTGAAACTTCTGAAGGTCTAATACCTTCAACGCGGCAACCTTACGGTACAGGTGTACCGGACTGGTTCTCTGTAGATGCTCAGCGATTAGCAATGGACACTGCTTGTTTCTCGATTGACGGACCGCATCAAGCTGAGGCCGCAACTTGGCTGATAGCCAATGGCGTTCCGATAGGTCTTAAGATCAGCGTCTATCGTGGATCTGTCGTACCTCCGAAGTACACGTGGGACGGTGATACGCTGCTAACATACAGGATCGTACACAGATGGCTGACGGCTGGTACTCAGATTGGTACTGAAACTCTTGTTGAAGGTACTGACTTTGACATAGATCGACCAGAGGGTACGTTCTACAATATCGGCTATACTGCCGGCGACTATGATCATTGTTTTGATCTACAAGACTCTGCTGGCGGTCTACCTGTTCTGTTATCGAGGTTGGTAACCAGACCGGCTCAACTTATTACTAACATAACAACAGCTATGGAGAATCTTGAGTGGTCAGAGTACGGCGGCTTCGGCGATAACGTATATCTTACGTTCATTTCATCACGTGCAACAACTGATAGCCGCGGCGCTATGCAGCTATCAGGATCGTGGGAGTTTGCCGCTGGTGTGTATGACGATGAAGATATGCGCGCTACTGATGGCGGCGATTTAGTTTGGGTAGACGGCGAGCCAACTGATCCGCCCAGACTAAATATAGAGGCTGGAATGTTTTCGGAGGTCGGTGCAAGTATTGATTGCCACCTACCTTCGATTAAGCTTGACGCCGATGCTTCAACTCGCGGCGCGTTTGCTCGCTGGAGAGGTGATCTTGTTAAGGCTGCGAAAGTCGATTTCAAGTTAACCAATGCGACATACACGCTGGTGACTCGTGTCCTTGAGAACTACAACACAGTTACAGAAACCTATGACATTTTACCAGATGTCGATGTACGACTTATGGCATTGTGGGTTGAACGTGGTGACCCGTTCCAGTATTATGGCGGCGGGCCTGCAGACTTCGCTGAGCTTGATGTTCAGCTTGCTGGCTTTAGCGCGGTTAACACGATTCTCGAAGCCGACAGTGATAAGTGGAACACGATTGACATCACCGAGCTGGTGAAGCGGGCCTGCGATAACATACTTGTGGGTAGCCATGAGCTCTGGATAACAATGGGCGGTATCGGCCCGGCGGGTACTAAGTTTCCTGATCTTGAAGATATGCTTTATATGAGTCTCAATGAAATTTTCTATATGAGCGTAGGTAGTAACAAGCATGAGATCACAGGCGCAGATTCTGTCTACGGACTTAAAGAGCAGCTTACAATCGCCGGTAGAGTCGAGTTCGATAGTTTGGCCTTTCGTCGTCTTAAGATCCAGGTAGATCACGATGTACTTGACACCTTGACGCTGCCCTGTGTTGACGGGGCTTCGATTAGTTGAAAGGGGATAAGATGTTCTTCAAGAAGGCAGCAACTTTCGCTCTGGCAATGGCAGCAAACCAGCGTGTCGAGCGAGGGGTTACCGAACACCGTATGGCAATCTGTAAGAAGTGCAATATGGTCTTACGCGATGCGAAAGGCTATTTCTGTGGTATGTGTAAGTGTCGAGTCTCAAGTGATCGGAGCAAAATCCTTAACTTAGCGTCGCATGTAGAGTGTCTACCAAAGTGGGGCTGTAAGCACGAGCGTCGAGTTCAAGGTGCTGGTTGGCCTCGTGCTATCTGGGCGTACTCAGATTTGCCTTTCTTCCAGTACTTGTTCGGAGCTAAGGGCATACCTGTTGATCCGTGTAAGCCTATGTGTGTCGGTAATAAGTGGGTGTCTGAGGATCTCGATCACGCGAAAGTTGGGAATAAAGTTTTCGGGGCATCTTTCGGTAATGTGATACCCGAAGACGTTACATATGTATCAGTCCGCGGACCGTTAACGCGCAAGTTTCTACAGATGCCCGACTTGCTTATCGGCGATCCGCTGCTACTATTGCCACGAGTTTTCAACCCTGAGGTTGAACCAGTTCGGCGGGTCGCGTTCTTCGGTAAGGGTAATGGCGTTGCACACACGATCAAAGGGTCTGCCGAAGAGATAATTACTCAGATCAAAGAGAGCGAGAACTTGGTAACGAACCGCGTTGAGGGCGCTGTTCTGGCTGATGCCTATGGCGTGCCCTGGACATGGGATGGGCCTAAAGATTTCCCGCTTGAGGACTATCGCGCATCTAAGCCGGTTAATGTGACAGAACTCTGGCGCGAGTTTGAAGTTGTGTGTACACGCTTGTTGGAGGCGAAGAAATGGCAATAGCGATGTTTGGCTGCAAAGGGAAGTCTATGGGCGGGGGTGAGGTCTACTTTCGGACTATTAACAGCCAGCTGAAGCGCTGGTTACACGAGAACATGGACCCTACGTACAATCCCTGCATCTGGCGGACTCGAGATAAGCCTACGGGTTTCGCGGCGCATTTCGCAAATAAAGGTTGCTACATTATTGGTAAGGGTCCAAGTCTGGATAACTTGTGGGTTGGAAATTTCCCGCAAACAGATTGGCCGATCATCGCTGTCAATGAAGCCATACACGAAGTTGAGAACTTGAACTTGCCGAATCCACAATATGGGATTGTTCAAGATGCTTGGATTAGCCAGAAGTGTATTCCCAAGCGGGCAAAGTTACTTGTGCCACCTAAGCTGATTAATAAGCTTAAGCATGTCGAGAATAAGTATATCATTCCGAGTAGCATTAAAAGCACCGGCGCGCTCACTGCAGCTTTGGCTGTAAGTTTCGCCAGATACTTTGGATGTAATCAGCTTGATATGCTGTGCTTCGATGCGTGCGTCGATGGAACTCTCGGGTACGCTACGTGCATACCATACGCACCAAGTCGTGATGGCGAGCCCGATCGTTTCTTGGATCATAGGCGTCAATATGCTCACTTTGTCAGAGATATTAAATGTAGGTGGTTGTTGCCAAAACACGAGACGCCGCTGGTCGTTGGATACTACACGCCAGAATACGTGAACTTTATCAAAGAGATGGTGGCATCTGTCTCATATCCGGTCTATACGAAAGAGTATCCGAGCACAGGTAACTGGGCAAAGAACACGTACATTAAGCCTAAGTTCCTGCTGCACTGCTTAGACAAGTTTCCGGATCAAAAACTCTTCGTGTATCTCGACGCTGACGCTGTTCTAATGCAGCCGTTCAAGCATGAGTTCCCGGCAACAATCTCAGCTGTTGCATCCAAAACCGATGGAGTCAGCTCTAATACAATTGCTTTTAGGCCAGAAGCACGATCTGTATTTGAGCGATGGGCTACAATAGCTCTAAGGTACCCGCGAGGCGATCAAGCCGGGTTGTTCAACGCGCTCGCGTGCGACTTCGAGTATTTACCAAAAGGTTATGTCCATATCTTTGATCAACCAGAAGAAGAGGAAGTTTTTGTTGTAGCAAATCAAGCAAGCAGAAAGATGCGGAGGAGAATATGTCCAGCTTCGGTCCAGCTTTTAGAGTCCTCATGCGACTCGAAGGTAAATACTCAAACGAAAAGAACGACGCCGGAGGCGAAACCTTCTGCGGTATCACTAAGCCGCGTTTCAACCTCTGGGTCCGTAAATACGGAGGGAGTGGGGATTGGCCAAATCTTACAGCGGATGAAGTCAGACGTTGCTGGCGCGACACGCTCTGGAACGTAGAGAAATTTGGTGAGTGGATTCAAGACCAGGAACTGGCCAACACCATGTTTCAGTTTTCCGCGCTCTCTGGAGTTAATCAGGCAGCTAAGGAGCTGCAACGGGCAATCAATACAGTACTTCCGAAACACGAGTGGCTGAAAATTGACGGCTGGGCCGGACCTAAGACACAGTCTGTTATAGACTATGCCCGAGTCCAGATCCTAAGAGCTCACTTCCTCGGATTCATTCGGCTAATTACGCACACGCCAACCCCGCAGCTAGTCGATCAATACAAAAAGAATAAGGTATTTCTGCAAGGCTGGACAAAGAGAACACTAACAGGCGAATATTAAGAACAAAAAAGCCCGATCCGGAATCCGGATCGGGCTTTTGCTCTCAGGATCACCTGTTAGTATGCTGGTAGCATATGAGACAACATTTTCTTATATGCTTGAGCTATCGACCAGCATCGAGCCAGTGCGTTGGTGCCGTGTGTCTGTTTGACGCCTAAGCTGGAGCAGATATACGAGAAGTCAACTTTCGGGATTGGGTCACGTCCGGCATACCAACCGAAGCGATCTTTCATATACAACGCTGAGGTCTTAATGTCTCTGTACTCGTCCTTGAAGTACAGATTATAAAACAACTTGCCGAGCCAGGCGTGAAGAAACGGGATAGTTGTCGAGTACTCGAAAGCTATCGGTATAATCTGTCGCGGTGTTCCGCCCGCTTTGTCGCCCAACCGAAGTGACTCGATCCAAGACTCGAGCAGATCGCCAACAAGGATTGGATCTAATCCGTTGACGTTAAGGTTTCGTGGATCTATCCCGACCTTTCGTAGTCTACGATTGTCGCAGTACTCAGGCTTATCAGGTTTCAAGATCGTGTTGAACGGCAAGTGCCCTGCCAGCGGGTTCAAGCTTGCATCCAACGGCAGGATCGCGACTTGGATAATTTCATGCAGTTCAACTTGAGGCCCTGTCGTGTCAACACACATTGCACACCACTGATTACCGTTATGGTGTGTTAGAAATCTGCTCACTGCAAGTTTTGCCATATTACCCCTCCAGTATTTCGTACCTTCGTTTGAATTCAGCTTCGGTGTAGGTTTCTAATTTGCCTGGACCTTGAACTACCCAGTCGCCGGGTTTTGCGTAAGTTAAGTTGGGTAACCATAGCCTGCCTTCTGAGACGTGGAACCCGTGGTTGTTAGTACCGTTCCAGATCCAAGCTAATGCAGGCCAGCCGCTCACTCTTTTATCCATAAGAACTCCTTGACTGGCGCCCTCGTAGTTGTAGATCCTACGTCATTAACGAGCCACTCTTCGCGCGCCGTCCAATCGTAGTTGTCGTAGATGTCGCAGCAAGCTGAACGACCAGACAGAGCGACGTAGCCCACAGATCGCATGATGATCTCGCATAGCTCAATATGATCTGCCAGTGGCATCTTATGTTCGTACTTCTGCTCGGACTCCAAGTACGGCGGGTCGCAGTAGATTACCGCTGTAGGACTATCGAAGTCTCGGAACATCGTACGCCAGTCGCGATTCTCGATAAGAACGTCACGCAATCTTAGATGAGCTTCGAGGAAATCTGGGTAGTGTCTACGGATAGCGGCGGGTAGTGGATTTAGCGAGTCTGTTGATCTGCCAAACGACGTACCAGTCTTTGCAAACGAAAACATCGTCGTGTAATACCAACGGGCTGCCCGCTCTATTTCGTCTGTCTGGTCCTTCCAGCCCTCGAAGAACTCCTCTCTCGAGTGAACGCTTGCTTTCATCCACTCCAGCAGTTTGTCACACTTAGCACGATCGCGTAGGCAACGATAGAAACAAACGACACCGCCAAACCGATCGTTATACACATCCAGCACCGACGGCTTGCGCGCAAGCAGCAGCGCGGCGCTACCGCCAAAAACTTCGATGTACGAGTTTCGGTATGGTATGATCCTAAGAAGATGCGACAGGCTCTTAGCCTTACCTCCATGATAGGAAAACGGCGCTCTCAAGACCCTGCTTGGACTCTCTTTGTGGCCTGAGAGTTCGTTGAAGTAGCTCATTAGATCCATGTGTGCCTCGCAGCCGTATAGACTTGAGCATTCGCTCTTGAGTACTGCACGTCTCCAGTCTCGAAGTCGGCCGAAACTATGGGGCGGGTCGGGTCGGCTGACCTGATGCCTGAGAGTCTCATCCGTATTGGCGTACCCGGCCCAAACCTGAAAAGGTCACCGGGTACTGTTTGCGCTATGTTAATCATCTTTAGAATACCTCCCACTCTCTAATGATGCTCTTGATTGCTGCAACTTGCTCAAGCGGCGCATCTTTAAGAGCTTTACGGGTTTCGCAAAGAGTTTGCTGCTCCTTGAGTCGTAGATACCACCAGCCAATAGCCATCGCCCTGATCTGTGCCTTGAGAGTACAACTTTTCGTAATTGCGAGTTCGCAATCTTTAGACTTGTAATAACTGATGATACCTCGTTTCTCAAAGCATTTCATCTTTGGTATCGGGGGGCACTCAAACTTAACCTGGCAACTGTAACAAGATCCGTGCTCATTGAGTCTAAGAACTTTCTCCCCACAAATATCGCACTCATACGACGGATAGCTCATTAGACTTTCTCGCAATCTGGTACCCAGCAGCCGTCAATTTCTTTGAAATCCTGCATAAGCAGGGGTTCCTCTTCTACCATCCGCTTAGCGATTTTCGAGATCACGTAAGCGATTTCCTCTTCCGCATGAGATGACGTACGCAGTGCAATGATATGACGAAGGGCGCGGATATTAAAAGTCCAAATCCCGCCAGTAGCGACACCCATAGGTATAATCCTACGAAGCATGCTTGTGATCTTTTTCTTTTCACTGAAGTTCTCCTCGTCGATTTCCCAGACGTCGAGCAGTTCCTTGTACTTGGTCTCGACAAACTCAAAGACTTCATTGAAGATTTCTGTTGTGCGCTTCTGCTTTGGTCCACTACCTTCAAGGCAAAGAGGCGACCACCAGGGAATATCGGCGAATCTGATGTACCGCATAGACCCTTCGGAAATGGCCACCCCTGCTCGGTGCCTGTTGATTTCTCCGGTGAAGACACGTGAGACTCCTTCGATTGCGAATGAGTATGTTATGTGCTCAAGAACAGAACCGTGACCTGAGTTCAGCACATTTGTGAAGTAGTCAAACCAACCCTTGCGCACACGTGTTACGTTAGGGTTCAGGCCGGGCTCGAACGACAAATAGCATCGCTTGGCCGCAATGCCGGCCACTGCTCCAGGAATTTGAACAACCTCGGCTGCCATTTGGTCGTGTTCTTTTACCCTGAGGTGCTGCAGCCACATATTGACACCTTCTGCTTCCGGTCGCGTTTTTGCAATCAGGAAGATTTTGATTGGGACGTTGCGCATGCTTTCTCCTTATAGAACTCAAATGCGGCGCGCAGGCCGGTTATCGTGTAACCCACTGGTAGTGCTTCAAGACAAACACGCTCGATATTCGCAAGCGCGAAGTGGCTTAAGATTTGCGCATCAAGTAGACTGAAGAAGTAGGTGCCTTTGTAATAGATGCGAAATTCACCTGATATTTCGCCACGTATGATCGTGAAGTTTGTTGTTAAGATCGTAGGAGGCACTAACAGTTCCTCGGACAATGTTTCGTTACAGATCGGGATCTCTCGCAAGTTCAGGACTACCTCGTTGAAGTTTTTCGCCGTAGGAAGCGTAAGACGGAACGCGTGAAGGTGAGGAACCATTTCGATATAAGTAACTGGGTCTCCGTGAAACCCGCCACCCCACCGAAACAGATCAAACCGCTTCTGTATCGGAACAAGTATCTTTCTCATGATTTCTCCTGTTAGAGCATCATTGTTTCTCTGTCATCGAGATCAGCTCGATTAGTTGCTTGAAAATGAACCAACGCCATTGTCCAGAAGGCTATTGCTGCCAAGTGGCTATCAGGATCTTGGTCATCGTCATCGGGTTCTCTGGCAAGCCACTGCTCGAGGTGTCTTTTGAGAGAGTCAACACAGGCGCTGTACTTACGACCTTTCTTCCAGTTGTTGTCCTCATACTTGATAGCGCCCATCGACAACCGGGCTCCAAGTGCTTTCGTGAAGTGTGGGCTTATCAAGCCAGGTCGCGGTTTCTGCAGTTGAGTGTCTTTGAGACAGCCGCTCGGCAGTTTCTTGATCGTGCGTTCGGCCGCTAACTTGAACCAGTGGATGCACTCTCGCACAGTCCCACCGTCTGGCTTACCGTATAGCCGGGTGCACTCGGCAATGATGTTGTCGCTTGCGTAGCCTATACTTTCAGTCTCAGTGATCGAGCAAAGGTGTAGTCCACCAGTAAAAACGTCGAGGAGTCTTGTCTCAGGGTTGTACTTAGCTTCGAAATCAAACAAGCTCTTCAGATCCACGTTCAGGTTCTTGTTAGTTTGTTCCCCGTCCATTTGTTGCCCGTCCATTTGTTGTCCGTCCATTTGCTGTTCCCTTTTTGCCTTGAACCACTCAATGCACTCTTGTTCAGTTGTTCCTTCTGGTTTGCCATACAGCTCCTCGCACGCCCTGAATATTGCATGTGTTATGTAAAGGGCTTTGGAGTAGTATATGTTGTCAAAAAATACACTATCGATTGAGCACAACAGACCCGAACCATCACATATAGAGTAGGTCCTATCTCGAGGTTCGTAAGTAGCCTCAAGGCTAAATGCGGTTTTTAGCCAAGGTTTTGGGCCGAGTGACGTCGCTGTTGCCTTGAACCACGCGATAATCTCTTCTTCGCTGGTACCTTTCGGTATCCCAAATCTCTTCGTGCACTCACTTATGACAAAGTTGATTGTGGATTGGAGACTTTCGCCCTTAGGAACTGAGCAAAGTAGCAGGTCGCCGTCGAAGATATCAAGAACGCTTTCGCCGGACTCTACGAGAAGACCGAATCTACCACTAAAACTAATAGCTATTTGTATCTTCCTCTCCGCCTTGAACCACTCGATATTCGCTTGTATATCGCCACTGTCTGGCTTACCGTATAGAGCAGTGCAGTTAGCAACAATATCACTGATCATACAGTCTATATGGCCAGAATCTGAGATCGAGCAAAGCTTGAGATCATCGACAAAAATGTCAAGAAGTCCTGTCTCGAGGTTATGCTCAGTCTCAAGACCAAACAGGCTTTTAAGTCGCTCGCTCGGCGACTCGCTCAGCTGTCTCAGTCTCTTGTTCAGTTGCTCCGTTTGCTGTTTGTCCACTTGTTGCCCCTTCTAAGAATTGATTAGCGAACAGCCATTTAGGCTGTGTCTGTTCGCATCTTTCCCACGACAGATTACCGAAGTAGAAGCGGCCATCTTTGTGCATTCTGCCTTTCGGAAACTGCGGCGGCATTTCTCTACCAATCTTGATCTTCGACCAGTCGCTAATAGCACTTGCGTCGAGCCACTCATGGAAACGGAGAGTGAAGTCATTGACGGTGATAGCCTCGCCTGGGACATTGAAGCAGTTCTCAGCTAGAAACATCTCAAGCATGTTTTGATTGTTCTCAGCAGCTTGCCCCTTATCACTGGTAGTAATGACAGGTACACGCAAGCGCTCGGGCGACTCCGGAATCTCAAGATCCAGCAGGGCTCGTAAGAAGTCAGAAGCCTCTCGTTCAAGCTGGATCAACATCTCCTTCTTCGCTACTTCATGCTCGAGCTTATCGACGTGGATCATTGTGATCCTGGTATCGCCAGGTAGAATAGGGCAAGCCAGGTGCGAGTTGTTGCACTGTATCCAGTGCGTTGTATTCTTTACCATGACAGTTGCTTTATACATTGCACGTATCGGGATGTGGATACTTGTAACCCAGTCCTTGATTTTGTTAAGAGCTCGCATGTTCTTGCGAAGATCGGTTTCTTCAACAACGCATACGATTGCGCCCTCAAGTTCGCCGTTGAAGTCACTATTTCCACTGAGGGCAATGTCTGCTCGCATGACACCTCTGGTCATAAGCAAGCTTAGACTCTCGTGCAATATACTCTTGCCGCAATTCTGCGAACCCCACAGAAATAGATAGGGTAGCGGTTCGGTCGGGTTCTGGAACAGTGAAGCAAGCCAGCACTTGAGATAATCGGCGCCTGTTTGCAGCCCGACATTTTTGCACCAAGTATGAGCTTCGACAGCCGAGTCAAGACCTGCACCGATGTGGTTGAGGATCTTAAGCCAATGCGGATATCTGAGGTTATCGTTTTGCGAGGGCACAACACGAAGCTGCGCAGCTCCACGGTTCCACTGACGATCTCCTGGATATTCGGGCTCGAACGGTCGGCTAACAATTTTCCAGCCTCGGCACACGCTCGCCCCTATGATTTTCTTAAGATCAGTTGCTGAGTGCCCTAATGACGACAACACGGATTGGACATGGCAAAGTGGCTCTGTCTTCCAACCTCCATCGCTGTATATGGCCCAACCGAGATCACAGTCATTCGCAAGTACGTGTCGGATTAGGTCGTCGAACACATGAACTTCTTCGGTCTCAGCTCCTTGCTTGCCCTTCGTGAAGACTTTACGCCACACCTTCTTGTCAGGCAGCCAGGAGTGCATATCGCCACCATCGTCACGTTCTGTCTTTTCGACTTCCATGTAGATGCGGCCATCTTTGTGCATGTTCAGTGCTGCTTGCCTGTTGAGCATGTAGTTAGGGATGTCAACAGTGATCCCCAAGTACGACGCTGCCTCAGCCGCAACTTGAGCTTCTCTGAAGCTGAAACCCCCTTTAAGTGCTTCAACTCCGTCATAAGCTCGGCTAATAACTTTAAGCGTCGGTTCTTTGTTGTAGTAACAAAAAGTCCATCCAGAGCGGTCGACATCCCAGATGGCGTGCTCAGAAGCTCCTTTGGAATATCTTCGCACAGTCCAGGCCCCATCGCGTGCGGGAAATAGGAAGCAGTTATGATCCTGCTGGTCCACGCCTTTTGCCAAAGTTCTGAAGATACCTCTAAAGCCAAGCGCATGATGCGCCTCCCTAAGGTGACTCGTATGTGTCACAAGCATATGATGATCCGCATCCCACCACCACATTGCTTCTTGATCTTGAAGCCATTGCAGTAGTCGCTTGTGGCTTGTGTCAAGCTGAACCCTATCAAGCTGCCCTGCCAGTTCAGCAAATTCTCCGCTGTTCTCGACAAAGCCTGGTATGGCCCGCTTCTTCTTGCCTATAACAACATCGATCTGATCTCGCCAGTTGACGGGTAGCTCGAACAAAGAGCCGCCTTCGCTTATTAGCTCAAGACCTTGTACCTGCTCCATGTCACGCCGCCAGACCCATAGAATCTGACCACAGATATCAACCTTCGATGAGAAGTCAAAACCTGCAAGGGCTGACATGACTCCTAAGATCGAACGAGCTACAGCGG
>Ga0208769_1001083_pt1 | contig 12384 bp, 1 predicted proteins | sample AntAceMetag02UKC_FD_184768 | JGI IMG/M metagenome (GOLD analysis project Ga0208769, IMG submission 184768) | Saline lake microbial communities from Ace Lake, Antarctica- Antarctic Ace Lake Metagenome 02UKC (SPAdes) (version 2) | ecosystem: Environmental > Aquatic > Non-marine Saline and Alkaline...
ACTCCCTCTCTTAAACCCAATCTCTTTAACCTGATGAGCATCGCAGGTATAAAACGGAGTTCTACTTCCCACATATAAATCAGTTCCTGCTTTATCTGATGTTCCAGTAACACTATATATGACTTTTTGATATTCAGCACTCGTCCTATATTTTTCTGGAACTATATCTGAAGAACTTAAAACAATATGGTGAGATCCTATCCCAAAATCAGGAACAGTAAAAATAGAAGAATTAACCTCAGAATTATCTTCAGATCCTGTCCTAGGAGGAAGATCTATGTCAGCAGAACTATTATATTGTATTGGATTAAAAGAAAAAGCCGTTGCATAATTACCACCCCATAAATATAACTCGCATTTATCAGGAACTCTAAAAATATTATCTTCAGAAGATATCGAATGTATATTAGGATTTTCTATAATCCATGGTTTGTCTTCTGCCCCAAAAAAAGTAATTACTATTTTTCCTAAATGGTTTCTCACAGACATGGCAAATCCAGTATTTTCAAAAAGACTTTTACAACTTATATCTTTGTATGTGCTCAATAAAATACTAACTTTACGAGTACTTCCCTCTCCCGCTACATCTGCTTTATCGTCAGCTATATCAACAACTTTAAAACAAATTGGGAAAGAGTTCTCAGCAAAAACAAAGAAATAATGGGCATTAGTCCCCTTCATCTCAAGAATTAGATACGACTGTTTATGCAAATCAAAAAAATTAACAGAAGACTCATCCTTTTTAAATTCTCTTACTACTGTAGCAGTGGAAGATTTTTCTTCTTCCGTTTTTTTAACTACAGAAGTATATGAAACAACTGCCCCATTAACAGGTAGCTTCCCAGTATATTTTCCATTAACTACCGACCCACTATAATCCCCTTCTGTATGAACATCTAAAAAATCAAAGTTCTGATCTTTGAAAGGTTTTGATTTTATATTTTGAGTATCTTTTTCTATAGAGATATTCCTAAATTCTATAAAAAAGTCTTCGCCTTTGAAAAGTGGAGTATATTTTTTAACCCTCCAATGAATCGCATCTATATTCTTTTCAATCCCAATCTTTTTTAAAGATTCCGCTAAATCTGGATTCTCTTTGCGGATCTGTCGCCATTCTTTATATCCGTAATCGGAAGGAGCAGCAGCCATCTGAGCGGGAAAAAGAACGTAAGAATCTTCTGGTTCAAGACTCGGAGCAAATGGACCATAAGCTTGCTTATCTTTAGGTCTTCCTGCCACAGTAACACTAGAGGCGGTAGGAGGCTTATTATTCTCAGATTTAACTTTAACTCCATCGTTCTCAGTAGGGCGAGGAAGCATTATATACTTCCACCTAGCAGCACTATCTTCTTTAGGACATGGACCATCACATAAATATTGATCTTCTTCTGGAACTCTCTTATTGTCTACCGGACTCGGAATAACTACCCATTCCTGATGATCTCTGTATCCTGGATCGTTACTATAAAGAGTATCTAAATATTTCTCTATTCTATCTACTTTTCCCATTTGGTCAGAAGTACTTTGAAAAGGAGCTAATGGATCATAATTAAAAGCATCTGCGATGGTCACATCTACGTTGGTCACATCTTGAACCAACGATTCAGAAATATCTACATCTTTTATCTTAATAGGATAAGCTAAAAATGTAGATCTCCAATTAAATTTAGGCTTCAAAAACATACCATCAAGACCAGGTACAAAAGCAAAATTTTTAGCAACATCCTCCGAAATAGACACAACGGTATTAGAGTTAAATAATAAACCATAATTAACATGCTGACCTTTTAAAACAGGACAATATCTATTAATAATACATTTAAGCTTAACTCTACCTGAACTATAGTTATTATTATCTACCTCATCTCCCTCTTCATTTGTAAAAGTTTGAGTCTTATTCTGGTCTATCTGAGAAATATCGTTAGTGATAAAATCATCGCCAAGCTTAAATTTACTATAATCAGACATTAATTAATAATCCTCTCAAAACCATTAAATTTCTTTACCAAAACGCTTATCCTTTTCACTCTCTAAAACCTCGTTCTCTACGACCACACTGAATTCAGGCAACGACAATGAAATTCCCCAAATATCTGCTTGGGAATCAAAATAAAATACTCTCAATAATCCTTTCCTTGTAAAATAAGCTCCAGGCTTAATCCCACTCAAAACTCCAACGCCAGCATCATTATCTTCCACTCTTTGACTAGTATCATAATAATCACTATCAATTGAAGCTATAGGAGTACTTCCCGCAATAAACACAGGTTTATTGGGCGAAGTCACAGTTAAATTAAACGTATTGCCTATAGCTAACTTCTGATCTTCTGTCAAATTCCCTCTATTTTCTTCAGTATAGAAGTTTATCATTCTATCTACGATCCTTCTAACAAAAAGATCTCCCTGATAAGAAAATATGACAACAACATCTCCAGTTAACCCATTACTAATAACCTCTATCGGTCCTAAATCTATCTGCGTCTCAGTCTCTCTAAAACATAACTTTTTTAAATTTTCAGCATCCGGAACAACTATATTGTCTTTTTCTTGAGAACTTTCCTCACAACATCCAGTATCACTAAAAGCATCAACCGAAGACGGAACACTTATGCAATTCACTACACTAGTCCATTTAGATGCAGAAAAACATAAAAATGTATTCATCAAAAACCACCTTCTAAAAGTGTCTTCATCATAATCTAACTCTGAGAATGTATCATCTCCAATATTAGTTTCATCTGTTTTCTTATGAAAATTAATATTGCTCATATCAGTAACCCAATTATAATAATCATGAGACGAACTGATAAACATTGTACTATTAGCCCTTTGAGTAATCGTTTGTGTATAATTATCTAAACTACTACTAAACGTATCATTAACCCCCACAAGTCTTAAAACACCTTTAAAATCATAATATGCTGCAAAACGAACATTTCTAAGATCAAGACTCAAATCTTTATTTCCCAATAAAAATCTAGGATTATCTTCTTCGTCTATATCTTCTGGTAATTCAGCAGTTCCCTTTTTCATCTTGTCCTCATAATAACTCCATCCTCTATTCAGTCCAGCATATGCAGTCTTATTCCATCCCCAACCTCCTACCGGACCTATGCCTCCTAGTATGCCACTGTTAATAGAACTAGAGTAATCTGAACAATACGAATATGTTTCTTTATCTGCTTCGTCTTGTACTTTTCCTTCTATAATAATTGATGGAGTATTCCTGAGAACTACTCCTGATTTTGAAAAATCAGAAAGAGCACTATCTAAACCTGAAATATCTTCTGGTGGATTATATGGAATAAATGCTTCAGAAGCGTTAAATAAAGACATAGGAATATGTTTAACAGCCAATAAATCTCCACTACTAGAATAAGATTCATACAGATAGAATAAACTGACCATATCCTTTTCTTTGCTATATATGACAAAAGGAGATCTAGCTGATTCTCTTTGTAATAGTTTTATTAAACCATCAAACAAGAACCAAGTATAGCCGCTATCGAGGGACATAGCCGCTGAAATATTTCTCCTAGCATCAGGGTAGAAAACAAAAATACGTCCCTTAGCATCGACCACAGGGACTCCATATGCCAATCTGAAGGCAGTAGGTCGCGTAGAATCTGTTAACTGCTGTTCTGTATAAGGAGAAAAAGGCCAAAAACTACTTGATTCAACATTCTTCTCTGTATTAAATTTAATAGAAGAGTCAGCCCATTTATTACATACTAATTTAATATCGTCAATACTAATAACATTTCCAGAGATATTCATACCACCGAAAGAATTAGAATTATAAACTTTATATTTATAAAAATCATCCTCAGATAGACTCTGTGCCGTAGCCGATTTTATCTGCAAATTATCCAAAGATTGTGAAATAATTGCTATCTTGCCAAACTCAGCAAAACCAGCATCTATTCTAATCTTACCATTACGCTTTTTTAACTCTATTACATCAACAATAGTAAGAATTCTATTCTTTCCTTGACCTAAAGTACAAAGAGTTATTACAGTCGATTCGGTCTCATCTTTCAAAGTATAGTTAAGATCTAAATATCTCATGTAAAGCCATGGATGGTTAGGACAAGTAGAACTACTTGTTTTCAAAAGAAATTGTAACATGCCTGATTTCTTCCCAAAAGTTACTTTAGTTTCTATATATGGAATGACACTTTTTTCTCTTCCTTGATTTTTTCCACCATCTATAGCAACTACTCTTCCTCTCTTATATGCAAATTTCTCGCCTAATACATGATCAACTCTAATAGAATCTAGATCATTGATATCTTCCTCTTCTCCACCGGACCCACCGCCATTTGACCCAATATCATCAGGATCTATGAAAGACGCTGATCCTTCAGCATCTGGACATGCTGATTCTATTATTGCTCCTTCAAACTGTAAGGTCCAATAATCAAGAGGAACAGTTTCAACTTCGGTTTCATGGTCTTCCCATTCTTCATCTATCATCTGGTTCCATATACTTAAAGCCTCTGTTCTAGTTACCCCAAAGGTCTTCCAAGAGGGATATGCCTTATCTTTTATTTCATGGAATCTAACAGTATTATATGTAAAATCTGTAGAGGTTATTATTGCAATATCAGAATAAGGCCACGTTGCGACATAGATTCCAGCACCATCAATTGTATATGGAGGAGATGGAGATAATACTTCTACATTAAGATTTTCGAGTGCTCTGTCTGTATCTATGTTGCAACAAAGCAAAACACTTGGTTCTCCTGTATTGTCGCCATCATCATATTGAAAACTATCATGAGTAGTTCCAAAAGATCTTTGTATCCCAAAACTTTCTACATAAATACGTATGTTGGCAGAACGAGGAAGAAATATAGTGTTACTAACAGTCGTTATTTTAACGCCTGTAAAATTATTTTCTATTGTATTTCCTATTATGAGAGGCTTGACATCTGCGACTTTCATAGTTAGAGTATGAGAACCACCATCTGCCATATACATACTTCCACTAAGATGATTAATATCTGTATTATCCCCTACGCTAATATCAGTTCTAGATCCGCTACATGGAGGCACTGCCCTATAAAATAATTCAGAATCACTACCTGTAGTTGTGATAGAATAATTTCCTGGGGGAATATCACTTCCACTAAAAAAGCTATTTCCTCCAGTGATTGTATCATTCCAAACAGTTGTAGAAGTTCCAAATGTTGTCTTCCAATCTTTTGCTGCTAACATATTATTTTTTAGCTCTGCTTGTATTTCAGTGTCAATATTCTTAACATAAGCATTTCTAAAATATCCAGATAAATATGATTGATAACTTTGAAAATCGTATCTATCGGGAGCAGCTTCAATAGCACTCTTTATTCTCTCTTCTTTTTCTTCCGCTGTTTCACTGGCAGACGGCACTTTATCATCAGGTCTACCAGCCGCATTATATGGAGAATTTCTAAGTGTTGCACTTGTTCCGCTAGGAACAAAATAAGCTGTAGATAGATCATTAGCTTCAGCTTCTGCATTAGCTTCTGCTTCTTCTGCCTCTATAAGAGCATCTTCTAATTCAGGTTCTAAACCAGCTTCTAATATCTCATCTATTCTCTCTTGGCTTTTTTGTTTTAAATCTTCTATAATATCTAAGTTAGGGATACCAATAGGTGCATCTCCGGTTTTTAACAACCCTATAGCCAAAGCAAATGATCTAATATAAGGAAGTTTAAAATGATCTTTCTTTCCCATATTAACATGTTCGCTAACATCGAACAACATACCACTAGTAAATACCTCTGAGAAGTGGTCTTTCTCTTTTTCTACAAGATCTGTAGGAGTTTTCTCCTTAACTGCAACATTAAGTTTATCTTCAAGTTTAGCAACGAAAGTTAAATCTTGAGATTCAAGGTATGTAGTAAACCAAGTTTTAGCTCCTGTATTAAGTTTATCTCTAGCGATAATAATTTCAGATGAAAAACTCCCATCAAAATGAAGAGTCAATTTGATAATACCACGCTTATCAGCAGCCCAACAAAGAGGTTCGATCTTAGAAATTTGTCCTGGAACATAATCGTCAGTGCTAGAACTGCCACTTGCTGTTATCTTTTTTTGTAATAAAGGCTGATCTCCATTGTATTGTCTCAACCATCTTCTATGTATCAATTTAGCATTAGTTAATAATTCAGATATTCTCCACTGTTCTTCATATTTGTCTTCACTACTATCATCTTTGTCCTTTTTCATCTTATGACATCCAATAACAAAATTAAACGCTTCTGCAATAGATTTAGGTTTTAAACAATTATATAAATCAAATCCTTCATCATTTTTATTTAGAGAATCCCAATCATAGAATTTATACATTCTAAGCCTATCGTTACTTATTCTTGTATGAAGCTGAACAATCTGTCTAAAATGGCGATTTCTAACGATCCTACCTGTTATATAAATAGTATCACCTTTACTAAGTTTCCTATTTACAAGTATCTTAGTCGTTGTTAAATCATTTGCTCCTTTGAATTCATTAATTGGAGCGGGTCTTTTTTCAACAGACGCTCCACTAAGAGGATTCATAACACCACTACCAGCTTCTAATTCTTCATCTCTCAAAAGTCGTTGTACCGCATCACCGTTTTCATTAAAACCATAGAATAAAAACTTACTTACGCCATTAACTCTTCTGTTATTCCCATCTCCATCTTTGTCAACATTTGGGTAATCTGCACTATATTCTTTAAATTCTGTTGTTTTAGATATATCCTTATAAATGTTAACTCTATCATCTTTTCCTTTTCCTTTTTTTTGTTTTGGAGTTAATCCTATAAAAGTGATATCAGCAACATAAGCATCTACCAAATCTACAATAAATCCCTTATTGTCACCTTTAACCTTTTCTGAATTTTCGAGTAATGTAAACGGAAAATCTTTCATCTCTTCTTCTTCAGAAAAAATAAATGACATAGTATTATGAGTTACTATCGGAGGAGTGAATAATTCATAAGCAGCAGACCCTTCATGATAATTATTTGTATAGTTCGTATGAATGTTTTGTATATAAGTTCCTTTTTCTTCTTCATAAATATCTCTTTCATTCGAATAATAATAAGCATAATTCCTTTGATCTTCGAATAAAGCATTATGATCTCTATCAGCATTGCTTAACGACTCAGAAAGATTATCTGTTGTGAGTCCTTCTATTTTTTCAACAGCAGGCCACAATTCACATTTACCGCTGTGACCACTTGCTATAACTTTTTCTGGATTATCTATAAATTTATAGCCCCAACAAGCCTCTTGTAAATATTCTAGATCATTACAAAACTCATATTTCTTTGTCTTCATCCCCTCTTTTACGAGATTGTCTTCAAACTCTACTTTCTCCGTTAATGGAATAGATTCATCATCATACGCCTCAGTCCCCCTAAATAATAACATTTTCAAATTATTTGAAACTTCTACATATACAAATAAATCCAAAACCCACTCTGTATCAGTAGTCCCGCTAGAACTACTACTTGACCTGCTAGATTCGCTAGAACTACTACTTGACCTGCTAGATTCGCTAGAACTACTACTTGACCTGCTAGATTCGCTAGAACTAGATTCACTACTAGAACTAGATTCACTACTAGAACTAGTACTAGAACTGATGCTAGAACTGCTGCTAGAACGACTAGAATTGCTTGATGAAGAACTTGAAGGACTAGAATTACTCGATGAACTGCTGGACCTACTAGACTTGCTTGATGAAGAACTTGAAAGACTAGAATCACTCGATGAACTACTGGATCTACTAGAATCACTTGATGAAGAACTCGAATTAGAACTACTATTTGAACTTGAATTACTTGAATTACTTGAACTACTACTACTTTCGTCTACACAACATGGTTTCGGGTCCATAGAGCCGCCATAATATGTAATTGGACTGTTTCCATGTATCTGCCCGCAATCGACTATTTCAAACTGACTATCTGTAAAATGAGGTACACAACACTGATTGTCGGCGATGTCTGTAAAACCAAAATATACGGCTTCCTGAGAACCTCCGGGAGCGGTTCTCCAAACTTCAACCCAAATCTGGTTATCTCCGTTCAAGAATTTTTTGAGTTGTATATAAGTAAGCCATACCGCTCCGGTAGAGTCTGTAAACTGGTCTTTATAAAATTCTGGAAGATCCTCTTCTTGAAAAACGCAACGATTACCATACTCAGTTGCGAATTCTGTCATCTCATGATCGTCTGAACATCTAAATGGATCGTTAGTCCAGGATATAGAAAAACTATCTGGCGTACAGCCCTCAGTGCAAGAATCTTCCGCATCATCCCCAGGGCAAGGACAACATCCACTGCTTGAGCTACTAGAACTTGAACGACTACTTTGACTACTTGAACTACTTGAGTTACTTGAAGTACTACTTGAGCTACTTGACTCATCAACACAGCATGGGACCATATCTATCTTGCCTCCATAATAACCCGCCGGTCCCAGAAAAACACTAACGATTTTACCACAATCTGTTTGCTCAATAGTACTGTTTTCTGAAAAGGTTTTACAACAAAAACTATCAGTAACAATAAAATTGCTATAATACACAGCTTCAAGTGTACCTCCGATTGGAGTTTTTTCAACACCAATCGAAGCTGTACCATCACCAAAAAAAACAATAAATGAATTCCAACTATTCCCATCTCCATCTATAAATAAATCTCTATAGAGATTTGGAGTTCCTTCCACTTGCATTAAACAACGATTATTATATTGGTTTAATAACTGCCAATGAGCAAAACCTGTATCACAATCAGTAGGAAGATTAACCCAAGACAATAAGAAACTATCAGGAGGAATATCTTCACATTCGTCGCTCTCTTCTCCTGGACAAGCACAATCAGCACTACTACTAGATTCACTTGAACTACTCGAAGAACGACTAGAACTACTCGAAGTGCTTGAACTACTCGAAGAACGACTCGAAGTACTTGAACTACTCGAAGAACGACTAGAACTAGTAGAACTACTTGAAGAACGAATAGAACTAGTAGAACTACTTGAAGAAGACTCACTAGAACTACTAGAATCGCTAGAACTGCTCGAACGACTACTTGAAAGACTAGAAGAAAGACTAGAACTACTTGAACGACTAGAAGAACTACTTGAAGCGTTACTACTTGAACTGCTATCCATTGTTCTTAAACTTACAGCATCTGCAAAACAACCAAATGTATTACCAGTATAATTGTCAGGAACAAGTTTTATCTCAGCAGAACCTGTCGATGTAGCTATGAATACTAACTCTTTAACTTTCCATTCTGTTGTTGTGGAATCAGTTACTTGTAATGAAGCCGTTGCAGATCCAGTAACACTAACTGTATATATCTCAGCAGCAGCACCACCTGGATTACTAATTCTAGCTCGGTGAGCAAAACTTAAAATATACTGTTGTCCAGATGTTAAACTAACCGTCTGTTTTACACCCCAACCACCTATAAGATCATTTTGTAATTCGCAAAGATAAGACCCCTCATAAGCTGGAACATTATTAAAATCATTAGCCCAAAACTCTATAGTCCCTACACCACTACCACCACTACCATAAACAGCAGTAGACCAACCATTAACGCTGCCTTCTGCGACCTGTGAATAAGTTACCCCAACATAACCCTGCTCGAACCCTCCATTAGTTAATATCTCTGCACCAGTAGCCATACTATAAGTGCTAACATCATCAGTAATGTCTTCTTGCCCAGAAATCCACTCTACAAAATCTTTTCTGTTAGAAAAAGTATATGGATTCTCTATTCCAGTATGAAAAACAAAACTAAAAGAATCATCTAAAATATCAAAAGATAATATATCTTGCCCAAGAAAAGGATTCCCCGGAGTAGAAGCAAAAACAGCTATAGTCTCAGAAGTTAAATCGATACAAGAACAATCATCTCTTCCTCTGTTATATGTTATTTTATCACCATCATCACAATCTATAGCTAATACATCTGACCCTGTACTTAATCTCCTTCTTTTAATAAGCTGTATAACAAATTTAGATTCTTCTGTCTCATCTTTCGGTTCTTCATCTGAATCTTCTACCTCCCAATCGTCAGTAACATTTCCATCCTCGTCTGTATATTTGCGTTTTTTAACTACTTTTCCATCTATGACTGAACTACTCTCTTCATACGATTCATATGTAGTCCCACCATTTTCGTCTTTTATAGTCCTTACCCAACTTGTTACAGTAGCTCCACTACCATTTTGATTAGGACTATATCTATACTCACCTATTTCCCAATCCCCCTCTGTATGACTTCTTCCTGAAACTAAATTACCATACTCTTGTCCTAAAGCCTCCCCGATAAAAGTGACCTCTGTACTGCCTTCTCCAATAGAATCTCTCTGTGGAGGCTTTGTGACCCCTTCACCGACCTTGGGAACCCCTCCCTTGATATTCTTAACAGATATCTTTAACTTAGGACAATGAGAATTAGCTTCATCGTCATTCCCAAAAAAAACCTGAGATAAAGGTTGTCGTATCCCCCAATTAAAAGCCTCTGTACTATCAGTATCGTCTCCTATCTCTCCGTTCCTAGATATATACTCAGGATCATTTATATAAGATACAAAAATGCCATCCAAAGTATCAGCCCCCATCTCCATCTTCCTCTCTTGCATCAAATCGTTCTTAAGAGCACCAGCACCAGCCCTTATAGAACTTACAGAACCATATATAAGAGATTGAGTACTATCAGAAATGGTTATATAACTATCTGATCCACTAACAGTATCATCAACTAATGTTGCAACATCATCTGAAATATAAGCTACTCCATTCCTTACATAATCAACAGACTCAACAGCAGGAGTATCAGTTTTTATGTCTTCTGCTTCTGCATCATTTAATATGGCTTCAGATTGAGAAAGAGTATTCATATATTTCCCAATATCTGTTTTATGAGAATCTAAAGTATCTCCCAAAGCAGTTTGTATATCTGCTATATTTTGATCCCATTCATTTTGAGACATGTCTCCCGGTTTCGTAGAATTGCTAACATCAGTTAAATATGAATCTACAGCAGTTTGTAGATCTTCTCCTAAAACTTCATTTGCGAGATCTCTAGACTGTTCAGCAACTTCATCCCAATTAACATATTCTTCAAAGCTCTGTTTTATATCATCTAATTTAAACCACCATCTTATGTTATTTGGCTGTTCCTCATAGGTTTCAGTATAAGATTGAAGAATAGTTGTATTTTTTGGTCTCTCATCCCAATCCGATTCGCTGCCACCTTCTACATTCTCTCCTGATTTTGTTTTATCTTCCTTTAATTCTCCACCTTCTTCTCTAGTTTGATATTGATAGGTATCTCCATCATATGCCCAAGTTTTTACATTATAAGTTACTCCACTATCAACAAACTCATCATAGACAGTATAAGTAATAGACTTATTATCACTGGTCCCTGTATAAACAGTACCTGACCTTGTAGACCCATTAACAATTCCATTAGTAACGATATTACCGTTTGTAAGATCGACACCAGTAGGGACATCGGTAGGCCAGGTTTTATTAGTCGGAGAAGACCCTGATGGTGCAGATCCTTCTAATCGTCTTCGATATGGAAGTGTATCGGCGTGATAAACAATAGGAGTGATAGAGAAGGAATAGCGTATACCTTTAACATTTGCGGTAAGAGGTATGACTCCCCAAGGTTCTAATAACCCCTTTTTGTACGCATTTCCCTCGTCTTCTAAGCAGCTTCTCTTAGCTGCATGGATAGCGGGGTGTAAAATGGAATTTGTTCTTATAGAATCAGTCATTCTTTTTAGCAGTTATCTTTATATCGAGAAATATTTTAAACACAAACAGTTTAATTACTTAGGATATATTTTTTTAGCCATATCAGCTAAAGCTTTATCTAATTCTGCTCTATTGTGTACTTCGACATTAAGATTAAGGACTGTAACGCCATTTTGAGAATTCCCTTTGGACCATCCTCCACCGGCTCCCACATTCCTACCTGGTATATTTTTAATACCTGAAGCTCCAGGTGCTGTAGCTGCTGCAACGCCTGGACCACTCAAAAATGCTGTACCGCTACCAGACATGGCTCTGTTCCCCATTATCGTGCCTTGACTTGTTGCTATCCCTGACGCTCCACCTATATTGCCTCTCATAATATTTTCATTCATTTCTCTAACTCTTCTTACATCTGGACCATAATCGGTTTGATAACCAGCGTTGTTTCCACCGCTCCAGCCTAATCCTCCTCCCATATTAATTCCAAATCTAGAAGCTGTTGTTCCTCCACCTCTTCCCATTTTACCACTAACATTGGATGTTACTCCTCCTTTGCTGAGCATCGTAGCTAGGTTAGATTGTTTTGTTATCATAATTTTTGTTATACGTCCGGAAGC
>Ga0208769_1001085_pt1 | contig 12363 bp, 6 predicted proteins | sample AntAceMetag02UKC_FD_184768 | JGI IMG/M metagenome (GOLD analysis project Ga0208769, IMG submission 184768) | Saline lake microbial communities from Ace Lake, Antarctica- Antarctic Ace Lake Metagenome 02UKC (SPAdes) (version 2) | ecosystem: Environmental > Aquatic > Non-marine Saline and Alkaline...
ATGACGGAAAGAATGACGGTCAAACTTGTATCATCCAGGGAACTCACGACACCAATACGGTTACGATTAACGATGGGGACAATGTAGAACTTTCTAGCGGTGTTGATATGACTCTTGGAAAGGGAGACACGTTGATGGTTACTTGGGACTCTGGAGAATCAACGTGGTATGAAATTTCAAGAAGTGACAACTAGGAGAAAATGCAGAGCCTATTGTGGTGAAGGAAAAGTAAGGAGGACTCATGACTATGTTTGAATTAGTAAGGAATTTCGGACCCACAATAGCTATAACAATATCATCTATATCCGCCATACTTTGGATTGTTCATGTATTAGTTAAGCACAACTTAAAGACTCTCGATCAAACAACCATCAGAAAATAGAAGGTATCACGGAGCAGAATAACTGGAGGTAAAAATGGTTTTTTCAGAAGGGGGATTAAATGATAGTTGACAAAGGATTTGTTAAGCAGTTAAAGAATTTAGACAAGGATCTTGACGTTAATTGGGATAGTGTTAAAGAACGCTTTCAGATTATCAGAAACGGTCGTGTTGTTAAAAGAGTTGGAACTATTGACGGAGAAAACTTTATGAGAATAGAAAACAAAGCTCATCATATTTTAACCGTAGAAAACGAAGATGAAAGTTTTAGAAAATTAGATTACAGAGTGATTGACCAGTTAAAAGAATCAGACACACAAAGATACGACAGTCTTAATGCCTTAGTTGGGGAGATGGAACAATATGAGGATAACTTTAAGTTACAACGTGATAAGAGAAATTCTTACGCTGTTCAGGAACTTACTAAAGAAAATTTTCACAGAATCCAAGACGGAATCGAAGAATTAAGAAGTATGAGGTAAAAAATGAATAACTTAAACGCATTTGAGATGGTTCAGCAGGTTAGGACAAAGATGGACGAAACAGGAATAACTTCCGGTAAATGGAGTGATTCAGAAATTCTTAGAGAAATGAATTTGTCTAAAACTTATTTTGTTAATCTTATCAATACAATCAACGAAAAGATAAACGGTAGAACTGGAAGTATTACTTATGTTTCAGGAACAGAACTTTATGACTTACCAAAAGATTTAGATTCGATAAAAAGAATTGAGGTTACAAGCACGAAACAAAAAGTTGACCCAATAAATGTAGACGAGAAAGAACTGTATCGTGCTGATAACGACCTTTTTACTCCTAACCCAGTTTATTATATGTGGGGAAATCAAGTTGGTTTAGTTAATGTTTCTGGCAATGTTACAATTTATTATCTGCGACGTATTCCTAATCTTCATTATGGAACTGTTTCAGCTCTTGCAGCAACATCTTTAACTTTTGACCTTACTCCTAACGGTTCAACTGCTAACGATTATACCGTTAAACAAATTGATGATTATTATATTGGTGCTTACATAGACGTTTATTCTGGAACAGGTGCCGGGCAGATAGCAAAGATAACAGACTATGTTGGCTCTACTAAAGTTGCTACGGTTGCAACCTGGGCGACAAACCCGGACACATCATCTCTTTACGCACTAAAATACGACCTTCCTAACGAAGTTGACGAGTGTGTAATACTAAAAACTGTTCTAGGGCTTTATCCTAAAGACAGAACGAAAGATATTGGCTCTATTGGTCAGTTGTTAAGTTTAGCTCAGAAGGCTCTTACAGATGGGCTTACAAGGTCGAAGGAAAGAACTTTTGTGGAGTATTGGGGGAACTAATGCCATTTTCAGTATCAGGAATAACATTTAGAGGAGATTTAGCCGACTTTACAGGAGGCTTAAATAACTTCGCTCATAATACTTTGGTTAGAGAAAATCAGGCTTCTGATATTCAGAACATGGTTTTTAGCTCTTATGGTCCTATCGCTACTCGTTGGGGATACGAAGAATTAAACGGAACTGTTATTAGCAACAATCCGATTGTTGGATTAGCAGAATATGTTGAGTATGATGGAACGAGAAACTTTCTTTCTATCTGCGGAACTAAGTTATATAAATTATCTGGTAGCACTTGGGGTGAAGCCGGGACAGGCTTAACCGACGGTAAGTTTGGCAGTATGGTTAATGTTGGTGGAAAAATGTATATTGCCAACGGAGAAGAAAACTTACAAGTTTATGATGGTTCAACAATGGCAGAAACAGCTCAATATCCAGCCAGCCCTTGTAGTTATTTAATTTCAATTCATAGCCCTCCAAGGATATTCGCTTTAAGAGGAAAAGATTATATTTCAAGATATTATTGGTGCGATCCTGGGGAATACGAAACATGGGGTATTGATGCCTTTGAAGAACTTCCTAACGGTGATGAAATTATGGGTGGTGCGGTTTTGTTTGGTCGCCCTATTATCTTTGGTAGAAACTCAATCTTTATGATTATTGGAACTGACCCTACTACTTGGGAATTACGCCAAGTGAACTCAGCAGTTGGTTTGGTTGCTCCTAGATCAATTGCTTACGTTCAAGGGGAACTTTGGTTTGCAGCAAGAGATGGAGTTTATGCTTTGGGTGGAACTTCTTCTGATTCCGGTTCGGTTTATAGCTTTGATAATATTGGTGTTAGAAAAGTATCTGTTAATATTCAGGGGACGTGGGACACAATAAACCAAGACGCTATTTATAAATGTGCTGCCGGAGTATTAAACAACAAGTATGAATTATCTGTTCCTATTGACCCGGCAACAGATAATGATACAACTTTATATTGTGATACGAATATTAGAAATGCGGATATGTATGGTCGTGTAGAATACCCTTGGAGTGTGTTTACTTATGGATTTAACATCTTTGCTTCTTATCAGTCTGGGAATGTGCCTTATCTTTATGCTGGGGAAACATTACTAGGAACTGTTCATAAATTAAGAACTGGAACGAATGATAATGGAACTGCAATTAGTTGGTTTTACAGAACAAAATACTTTGACGCTGGAATTAGAGAGTTTAATAAAGCGTTTGAAGAAATGTTTGTTTGGACGGAAGAATCAGGCGACTGGAATATGACCCTTGGTTATACGATTGATTTTCAAGGAGATAGCGGTGGATATTCAACAGCTAACCTTAACTTGTCGTCTAGCGAGGCTGGTTGGGGAACAATGATTTGGGGAGTTGATAAATGGCACGAAAGTGCAGACGCTAAAGTATTCAAAAGATATTTTAACGACGGTGATTATGGATTTACACCTTATGCCGGACAAGAGTTAAAAACAAGGGGTAGATATATGAGGCTTTCTTTTTCAGGAAGCACGAAGGATCAGTATGCAACGATTATCGGATTGATATTGAAAGGAAGAATAACAGACGAGGGAACAACAGCCCCATAAATTAAGGAGGAAATCATGGCAGAATTACCAGTAGTTACAGACCCGTATCAAGCCCAGGCGGATATTGCAGCAAGGAAATTAAAAAAGAAAAAAGAGGAATCATTAACTCAAACAGCCGAAACTTACGGTGCTAGAGGTAGGTTTTATAGTGGAATCTTGGCAAAGCAGGAAGGTAAAATTGGAGAAACCTATGCTACTGAAGAAAAAGATTTATACACTCAAGCTGCTATTAGCAGAGCTGCTGAAGAAAAAGCAGACCAGAGAATAAAAGAAGCTAGGCAGTATCAAACATCAGAAAGACTTGGTTCTCAAGATTGGCAAACAACTCAAGCAATAGATCAAAGAGCATGGCAATCTGCTGAAGCAGCTATGGGTAGAGAATTTACTACTGGGGAAAGACAAGCCTCTCAAGACTGGAGCCAACTACAAGCTGTTGACCAGAGAGATTGGGCTAGTGCAGAAGCCAAACTTGGTAGAACTTTTACTACTGAGGAACGCACAGCTATTCAAAACTTTCAAGAAGCTCAGGCAAAAATAACAAACGATATGGCTCAAGCACAACAAGACTGGTTAATGTCTGATGATTATTGGAACAAACAGGCACAGTTGGCAAGAGCTTCAAAAACAGATAATTCTGGAATAAATGTTGGAGTTGATTTAGGTGCAGTAGCCGGTGGTGCTGGCGACGCTTTATCTGGTGCGGCTTCTGGAGCAGCTAGAGGTGCAGCGATAGGCAGTGCGGTTCCAATCGTAGGAACAGTAATTGGTGGAGTAGCTGGTGCAATAGCCGGATTCTTCGGCTGGTAAAAAGGAGAAATAAAAATGGCAAACGGACAAAATATTTTTGATTGGTTAGGAGGAGCGATAACATCAGTTGAATACAAGGCTCCTGGAATTACAGCTACTTACAATCCTGCTGCTCAAGAAAAGGCACGAGTAGCTCAAGAGCAAGCACAGGCAAATCTTAAAAGAACACAACAGGCAGCTCAAACAGAAGCGGTAGAACGCCTTGCTAAGTATGGTAAACCTGCCAGCGTTTCCGTTACTCCAGATACTCGTGCAGCAACAGAGAAAACAGTTGGAACAGATTATATAGCTCCTAATGTTGGCTTTGAAGTTACTCCAGGCACGACTGGAACAGAATCAATGAAAGGATGGATGGATATTAAAGACGCAGAAAAGATTGGAGAAATTCATCCGTCGCCTAAACCTGGAAGCAGACAAGTTCATATTAAAGGTTATGGCACAAGATGGGTAATTCCTTATCCTGAAAAGAAGAAGGTTGCAACAACTAAAATAGACAAATATACTGGTGCGTTAGATAGAGCAACAAATCCAACAGATATAGAAAAAATAGACAATGCTAGAAAAGAAGGATTTTTAGATGAGGACATTTACAAAATGCTTTATTCAACAGAACCATACTAAATATGCCAAGATCATTACAAGATATATTTAAGGAAGTAGATGAAAAATACAAGAACGAACAACCTTCTTTGTCGGAACCCTCATATCAACCAACAGGTGCAAAATCATTACAAGCAATCTTTGACAAAGTAGATAAGAAGTATGCTCCTCCAGCTCCTCCTGCTCCGCCAGAACAACCTTCTTTTTGGGATAGATCGGTAAGTGCTATCCAGGAGAATTTGCCTAAACTTGGCAACCTTGGACAAGTTGTTCCCTCTGATTATGCTCCGGCTGTTGAAGCCGGGAGAGCTTTTCCACAACAAGAAACCCTTGATGAGTGGTTAGCAAAAAACCAAGTTACTGACTATAAACATCCAGAAAGTTTTTATGATTATGACGGAGCTTATCAGGAAGGAATAAATAGGGACGCTAACGGTCATTTTCCTGATACTTTTAAGTTGCCGGGCCATGAAACTTTCTCAGTAGAAAGCAAATATTATAAACCGGGCATGAAAGCTGTTAAATGGGAAGGCGGCAAAGCTGTTCCAGTAACGCCTGAATATCCAGAAATTGGAGTTGCTCCACAAAAATCGTTACTTGAAAATATTTTTACTGACGCATGGCGACTAACTAAAGGATCAAGCGATAACCAAAAAACAAAAGCGGCTGTTGCGTTATCAATACAGAAACATATTCCAGATTATAATAATGTTCCATTAAATACAATTCAAGGAAATCTTCCTGCAATAACAAAAGAATTAGGAATAAGGGGCGTTCCAACTGCAACAGAATTAGCTGGAGTTGGAATTACTCTTGGATTAGTCGCTAGTGGAATTGGAGCAGTAGAAGCAGCAGGAGTATATGGACTTATTCCATTGGCAAAAGGAATCGCTGGATATGCCGGACTATCTGAGATTGAAAATGCCATTATATCTAAAATTAAAAAAGAACCCTACCAACCGTTAGCAGCAAAATCAATCAATGATTTACTGCCAGAAGATACCGCAGACAACATTAAAACAGTTATTGATATTACTGAATTCCTAGCGAAGGCAAAAGCACTTCAATTTGCAGGGAAAAAGCTACCAAAAATAGCTGAATTTGCCACAAAACAGAAGATAATCGAAGGCAAAATGCCTAAAAAAGTATATGTTTCAGCAGATGAAGTAGCTTCAATTTTTCAAACAACAGAAAATGTTCTACCTGAAAAAGTAGGACTTTTGAAAGCATTAGGTTTAACTAGCAATCAATGGAGAAACGCAGTAAGGAAAGGAATTGAAATTGAAGTTCCAGCAAAGAATTTATCCAGTATTGTTGATCGTCCGTATTGGGCTAAGTTAAAATCATTATTTAAGATAGAACCTTCTAAGCCTATTGTTACAGAATCATCTTTTGGACAGCCAAAACAAGTGTTTAAGATGTTGCCTGAAACAAGTGCTGTTCCTGTTCAACAACCAGTTGCACCAGCTCCAGTTGTGCCTCCAGCCATACCAATAGTGCCTACAACCCCAATTCAAGTAGCCCAACCAGCTCCGGTAGCACCACTACCTATACCTACCCCTCAACCAGCCCCAGTTATCCCTCAAACCCCTACTCAAGTAGGCGTTCCAGAGGTTGTAGCACCTGTTATAACTAAAGTAACTCCAAAAGTTGAGAAAAAAGATTATATTGCTATTTTAGATACTCAAGACCCTAGAAATAAAAAGTTTTGGCTATCTAGCCAGATAAGAAAAATAACTCCTGACCAAGCGAAGCCTTTGTTAGAAAAGGGGAAAATTAGAGAAGTAACAGAAGAAGATACTGCTCCCAAAAAGTTTGTTGACATAGTTGAACCAGATGGTAAAACAAGACGAATTACTTGGGGACAATATCTAAAAGAAAGAAAAGCTGCTAAAAAACCGTCCATTACCCCTACCCCAACTGGACAAGTATCGCAACCAGTAGAGCTAGACGTAAAAACTGGACTTGAAAAATCAAAGAAATTATCTACCAAACAGATATATGATAAAGGTGTAGCTGAGATAACAGCCGACCTTAATGACGCAGCAAAGGCAAGACTTAACGAAGGAATCAAAGGAATTGACTCTGACTTAGACATGGCAGCCGGAACTGGAGTGAGTGGACCGAAAGAAGATGGCGGATCTTATGGAATAAAATCATTAAGACCGGATGATCTTAAAAACACCGAAGCAACCCTTGGTAAAAACTCAGTCGTTAAATGGGGAATTGCTAGGAAACGCCTTGAAGAAGGATATAAACACCCTGCTTATGGAGAAATTCCTCCTGATGTAGAATTTTTAGCTGAAACTGGACAGACTGAAAAAGCAAGACAGATTTTAGATAATCCAAAATTAGCAGAACGTATTAGCTTTCCAACAGAATCAGAGTATAATTATTATAAACAAATTACTGATTTAGCTGATGACGGAGAAATAAAATCTAACGCCCCGGAGTTAGAAGAAGCAAAAGGAGTTGTAAAAAGATATGAACAAGTTAAAGCAAAGCTATATCCTAAAACAGTTAAGGGAGAAGTTGAAAGCCCGAAAGTTGAAAGAGAGGAAATACCTCAAACGACTACTGCACCAGCCGAAGTAGCTCCCCTCATAGCCGAAGCCAAGAAGTATAAGAGTGCTGAGGAGTTTATACAAGCCAAAGCAGATGAAGGCAGAAATCTTTTAGAAAACAAACCAGCGTTTCCTAGCCTGTCTGAAAGGGAAAAGGAGTTATCTGACTTACATTATGGAATAAATTTATATGACAGTCATGGAACTATACCAAAAACTATTAAAAAATTCACCGACATATGGAATAAGGCTAATAAGCCTATTCTAAAAGAAGCCTCCGGAGCAGAATACGAAGCTGAACAAGCTAAGATTAAAGCTAAACAAGAACGACAAGCTGGATTAGCCAAGCAACAAGTTAAAGTAGAAGCTAAAAAGCAGGTTGCCCCACTCACAGAAGAAAAATCTCCGTTGTTTGCCGGACAAGCTAGTATGCAACCTAAGTTGCCAATAATAGAAAAGCCAACTGAAACAGTTGGTGGATCTGCTGGATCATCCGCAGCACTCGCAAAAGGAACTTCAGGAACTGGATATGGAATAATAGAAACATCAGAAGGTGGTTCAAGGACAAGAGTTACTACAACTAACCCTGCTAAAATGGTAGAAAACCTTCCAAACCCTATTGAATTTAGTGCATTAAAAGACGCTTTAAGGATGGTATCTCCAGCTCATGTTTCAGGAGAAACAAGACAAGCCGGTCATGTTTTGAGAAAAGGATTAGCTGGATTAGCAAGGCAAGATGTTCTAGTTCTTGAAGCAACCAAGAAAGCTCACAACGCCTTTACTTGGATGAACAAACAAGATAGCTTGGATTTCATTGATAACATGGAGAACGACAGACCTCAAAAGAATGTTAAGTTACAGCAGTTTTCTGATACTTTAAGAAAGTTACTTGATGATCGCAGGATTGCAGTTCAGGCGTTAGGCAAAGGTCATTTGAAAAGTTTTTACGAGAATTATTTCCCTCATATCTGGAAAGACCCTAAAGGTGTAAAAAATGTTGTTGGCTCAATGATGGGAAGAAAAAGACTTGAAGGAACGAAGTCATTTTTGAAACAAAGAAAAATTCCAACTGTTAAAGAAGGGATTAAACTAGGTTATGAATTAGTTAGTGATAATCCGGTTGATATAGCGTTATTAAAAATGCACGAGATGGATCGTTACCTAATGGCTCAGGGGATGATAAAAGACTTAAAAGCAAAAGAGCTTGTTAAATTTGTTTATTCTCGTAGCGGTATGCCGGAAGGATATTCAAGAATAAACGATAATTTGTTTGCTGTTTTTATGCCTCCAGAAATTATAATGAAAGAGGCTTATGACGCTATTATGGTTGATAATCTTATGGACGTTGCCAAGTCGTTGGGAACAGACGTAAAAAGATTTGTTAAACTTGGCGGTAAAAGATGGGGCTATGCTCAAGACTTGGGAGAGGGAGTTATAAGAACAAAATTTGCTGGTCCAGAGAGCGTTTTAACTCACGAAATAGGTCATGTTATTGGGTATAAATATAAGATTTTTGACTTGTTTAGACGCAATAAAGACACTTATCAGCACACTTTCAAGAGAGGAAAACGAGCCGGACAGACAATAGAAAAACCAACAAAAGAAGCTATTGCTTGGAGAAAGAAATTAGACGAACAATGGAGAGCTTTGGCAGACGCAAGATTTGAAGGAATGAAGGCTTCTCCAGGCTATAAAAGCTATGTCAGAAACCACAAAGAAAAAGAAGCTGTTTTACTTGAAGCATTTGTCAATGCAAAAGATAAATTCAAAGATACTGCTCCTGATTTGTTTAAGCTGTTCAAGAATTTTCTCAATGAAAATGCAGAGCTTAGACCGTTACTTGATATTAAACCTTCGTTAGTTTTAGGACAAGCAGAAGCTAAAATTAAGATTCCAGGGTTTACTACTCTAGGACACTTTGCAGCACCTAGTGATGTTGCAAACTTGATTAACAATCATCTATCTCCTGGACTGCGAAGTAGTCAAAACAAAACAATAGCGACTGGATATGGACTTGCAAGAGGAGCCGGAAATATTCTTAACCAAGTAAACCTAGCTTTTAGTTTATTTCATGGTCTTAATGTTACGACTGATATGATTGCTTCAACGATTGGGCTTGGGCTGAGAAAGGTTATGACAAAAGGACAACGATTGAGTGGCATTAGAGATATTGCTACTGCTCCGCTTGCTCCGATTGAAACGATCTGGAACGGAACAAGGATTAAGAACGCATACAGACAGCAACTTGATTCAATAAAAGATCCTAAACTAAAAAATATGGTGGAAACGATTGTATCTGCTGGCGGTAGAGATAGGATTGATGTTTTCTATTATAATCAACAATTAAAAGCACTTAATGATACGTTTAGTAATTTTATTAAAGGCGATTCATTGGCAAAACTATCGTCTATTGCAAAACTTCCTTTCAATGTTTTTGGCTCTGTTTTAGAGGTAGCTGCTAAACCAGTTATGGAATGGTATGTTCCTACTGGAAAGATGGGATTGTTTGCTAAACTTGCACAGCATGAAATGGCTAGGGTTGAGAGCGGAGAATTGGCAGAGGAAAATCTTGTTGAAAGATTAACTCAAGTATGGGATAGCGTTGATAACAGAATGGGACAACTGATTTACGATAACTTGTTTTGGAACAAGATATTAAAAGACGCTTCAATGTTAGTAATCCGTTCAGTTGGTTGGAACTTAGGATCATGGCGAGAATTTGGAGGAGCTGCTTTAGATATTGCTACTACTCAATCAAGAGTAGAAAGAGGAGATAAGATTTTTAGTCATAAGATGGCTTATACAGTTGGGGCAGTTATTACCTATGCTATTCTCGGTTCTATTATCATGTATAGCTTAACAGGTAAACCGCCACAAGAATTAAAAGATTATTTCTTTCCTAAAACTGGAAACAAAAATGCAGATGGTTCAGACGAGAGATTATCTTTACCAACTTATGCGAAGGATTGGTGGGCTTACTTTAACCAACCAGTTCAAACAATAAAGAATAAAGCTCATCCGCTTCCGTTCTTAATAACAGATTTAGTTAGAAACAAGGATTTTTTTAACACTCAGATAAGAGATCCTAAAGACCCAATGCTTAACCAAATGTATGATATGGCAAAATATATCAAAGATGAATCAACTTCTTTTTCATATAAGAACTTTCAGAAAATGCAAAAGAACAAACAGGACACATGGAAAAATGCAGTTATCTCAATTACAGGAATAAATGTTGCTCCTAGTTATATTACAAAATCACCTGCTCAAAAGTTAATGACAAGATATATTGTTGACAGAATACCAGACATAACAAAAACAAAAGAAGAATTTGCAAAATCAGAATATCGCAGAGCATTAAAAAGTCGTATTAGAAAAGGAGAAAAAATAGACCGGGCAGAAGCACTTCAAGTTTTAGGGTCAAGGTCTTACAAGCGTTTAATGAAGGAAAGTAGAACGCCTCCGTTTGCCTTGTCTTTTAAGCGATTAACTCACAGAGAAGCACTTAATGTTTACGCTATTGCTAACGAGGAAGAACGGAAGCAATCAAAAAATATATTAAGGTCAAAACTTAACAGGGCTGAAAAAGTAACTGAGGACGAAGATAAACTTTATTGGGAAATTATGGGAGGAAAAAAATGAAAAGATTACTAATGGGGATTCTAATTTTGACGATAGCCGGCACAGCCTGGGCAGCGTTTCCAGCCAAAACTTACACGTTTGTAAATGGAACAGTAGCTGACGCCACAGAAGTAAACTTGGATTTTGACGCTCTTTATAACGGATTTTCTACCGGGCTTAATGACATAAACATTTACACCATTCAAGTTGGGGCAGTTGAGATTGTTGATAGCAACCGCAATCTCTCAGTTGAAGATGGTTATTTTGCTGATGATGTTGTTATTACTGATGATACAGTAATTGGTGGTGATTTGGTTGTTAGCGGAGAAGTATCTTTTACTGGAGCTGATGTAACTTTTGAGGTTACGAATGATGTAAGTATTTTGGGCGATTTAGTCGTTAGTGGCGAGGTATCTTTTACTGGTAGTGATATAACTTTTGAAGTAGCTGGCGATCTTGATATGAGTGGTTATGACATTTTAGACGTTGGAGATATTGCCATTGATAGTCTAACCACAACTGCCAACCTTGATATTGGAGCGTATGATTTTAGGGCTGCGACGATTACTCCGGATGGACTTACTGCAACCAGGGTAGTTTTTGCCGGGGTTGACGGTGTCTTATCAGACGATTCAGACTTAACTTTTGATACTGCTACTCTAACAGCTACTAATATTGGAGCTTTTACTTTAGCAGGAAAACTTACTGCCGGGACAACTGAAATTGAAGGTTCTGCTTTTGACATAAATGGTGGAGATATTTTTTCTGCAACTATTTCTGGAGGTTTAACTTGGTCAGCAGCTCAAGACTTAGACAGTCAAGTTTTGACAAATGTTAATATTGATAGTGGTTCAATTAGTGGAATAACATTTTCAGGATTAGAAACAAGTGGGGATATTGTTTATACGTTTGATGGTTTTGAATTAAGAGCAGATACTTCAGATGGATCAGATAATTATATGTCTTATATTGCTGGTGGTGGTGGTTTTGGTTCAACTAGGGGTGGGTATATAAGATTATCTGGAAATGAAGTAGCTGGCGGTGGCGATATAGTTCTTAATGCAGGTGATACTGATGGTCAAATTGGTTTTTATACAGGAGCTAATAGATTGCAAATCTATCCTACTGGAACGATTGAGATTGATACTTCTGCTACTTTAGTTTATGAATCTTCTCAAACAAGATATTCTACTGTTTCTCCTTATGATTTGCATAATCCAGCAGGTGGAGTTAGGGCTATTACTGATGGTGGCGTATGGCCCAATGACGCAGCTTCAGCTAATTATCTTTATGGTGGAGCTAACTTTCCAAATGGTGCAACCATTAAACAGCTAATAGGAGAGATTTATGACGACGCAAATGCTTCTCAAGTAACAATATCTTTAATGAAGAATGACGGAGCAGGAACAGAAACAGAAATAGCTCATTGTGAAACGTCTGACGCTGAGGAC
>Ga0208769_1001086_pt1 | contig 12357 bp, 31 predicted proteins | sample AntAceMetag02UKC_FD_184768 | JGI IMG/M metagenome (GOLD analysis project Ga0208769, IMG submission 184768) | Saline lake microbial communities from Ace Lake, Antarctica- Antarctic Ace Lake Metagenome 02UKC (SPAdes) (version 2) | ecosystem: Environmental > Aquatic > Non-marine Saline and Alkaline...
TTTCATTATCTCTTTTAAGCCAAATCTTTGCCCAAATTATCATAATTAAAGCATACAAAGAAACAAAACCTATACTTGCAATAATTGAAATATCCACCTTATACCCCACCTACATCACCGCGTAATAATATTGCAAGTGATTTATCTTGTGTCTGTATCATTTCATGCATTGTTTTTATTATGTCCTGCTGTGCTTTTATTAAAGCTATATTTCCTTCTATTACTTTATTTTGATATTGTATTGTTTTATATGTATCCACTTATAACTCCTTTCACACCATAAATATATCAGGTTTTGTAATTTCAATTAATTGATTTCTCCATAGATGCAAACAATATTGTTTGCAGCAACTTTCCTTTAAAACCTATACCACCATTTAGATCTACACAAGCTATTGCTTTAATAATAATCACTCCTCAAAAGAATAGTATCATCATATTTATAATTATATGTAATGCCTGATCTATATAAAGATATACTGTATGTTTATATTTTTCGTTTTTAGAATTTGCTTTTATATAATCAATTATCATATGTGACACTAACAGTATAAACACATCGTATAACTGAAATTTATCTAGTATGTATAAACATATACTCATACCCAGGGAATATATCATAGAATGTGCAAATAAACTATACATATTTTTACCCTTTGAATTTGATAAAAAATCACCCTGTAAAGGATAATCTAATACATAATGGGAAAACAAAACAAATATTATTTTTATATCCATGAAAGCTACTCCTTATCTTATTTTTTTACATTTCATACAATATATTTTATTCAAAGGTTCTAAATCTGTAATATCAAAATTAAATCTTATCTGTATATAGGTTGATAATGGTGTTTTAAATTCTCTAGGTTTATCGAACCTAACTTTTATACCTAAGTTACCAAATATATTTTCTTCAACAACTCCGGTTTCTCTATGCCAAAAGAAACCTTTTTTATAATCACATATTATTTTCACTCTTGTACCTACTTTGAAATCATTATAATAATATTTATATTTACTTTTATTATTAATCATTTTAAACAACTCCTATCATGTTTCCACTTCAATAAATATATCAATTTTGACATTTCAGTTTTATATTCATCTATTCTTTTTATTATTTCCATATATTTTTCAAATTTTTCTTCAAGATTTCCCATCTATTCACCTTCCTTATCATCGTATAAACTAAACATATCATAATGTTTTACTTTAAAGAAATCGCATATTTTAGATCTTACTTGATATTTTGGACACTTAAAGTCAGTTTCTATTGCTCTATAATGTGCTAACGATATATCAAGTTCTATTGCCATTAATCCTTGCGTTAATCTTTTGCTTTTACGATACATCTTTAAATTATTTTTTACTGCTTTTTGGTTTTTCATATACACCTCATTATCCTACAATTCCTATCATCTTTTGAAGTTGAACTCTTGTTTTTTCAACTTCTTCATTTATTATTTTTTGAAGAATTTCAGTATTAAATCCTCTCATCCATTTTATTTTAAACTCATTTAATGTTTTTCTATAAACATCCTCTGAATTATCACCTGATTGCCACCATTCTAAATCATGTAATACTTCAATTAAATCACTTATTATTTTGTTCATTTCAGCATCTTTCATTGCATCTTCATAATATTCTTCCATTTGTCTATAAGTATAGTTATGACTGCCACCACTCATAATAATTACCTCTCTGCTCCATAAAATACCTTGCCGGATTTTGATATAACTTCATATCCACAATAATCACAATTAAATCTTTTATCTTTAGATTCTTTTTTATCTACCTTACGGATACATTCAATTATTTTTTCTTGTATTCTGGCTTCTTGTTTATATAATTCGATTTCTTTATCCTGCATTTCTATTAATTCCTCAAACTTTTGTATTCTTGATTGTAATAGTTTAATATGTAGTTTGTCTGCACTCATACAAATAACCCCCTTATGAATAAAGAGCCATAAATGGCTCTTATATATCTTCAATTATTTTAATCATTTCTTTATGCAACTTATTTCTTATTACTTTTTGACCTAAAGTTCTATTCCTTTTTGACTTACTATATCTTCCTTTATGGAATTGACTGTAATTAACTTGATACTTCATTATTAATGCTCTTTGTTTTTTCCTTTTCATAGTTATCACCACCCTTTACATGATAACCACCCCCCTTCTGAAATAGAACTATAAATCGATTATAATATATTGATATTCATAATGCTATACAAATTATTTATAACTATTCTTTGAATATTAATTTAATTGTTACATCATGTATTGATAATGTTGTTTCATTAGGTAAACTTATATTTTTATATTCTTTTTGATAAAATTCATCATCAGCAATACCCATAATAGCACTAATACCACCGTTAAATATATTAGAACTACTAACATATCCACCGCCTTTAATTGCTATAATGTCATATATTCCAGCTTTGAAATGTTTTCCAGCAATATAATTCCCATTGCTCAATATTGTTTCGTTTCCCAAATTTGGCTTTTGCGTATTAATATCAATAGTTTTTAAGGTACCATTCCATTTAACATCACAATCCAAATTTTCTGAAATTGCTCTTAATGGTACATAAGTTCTTCCCTCGTATATAAATGGTCTTTCATCTAACTTCATATCATTTCCATCAATTTTAATACCACTTATAGTGTAATATACTTTCATTAATTCAGAATTAGATGTTTGTGCAAAAACTGACACGGATAATGGTAATATTAGCATTATAATTATACCAATTATTATTCCCTTAAATGTTTGTTTGTTCATGTTTCTCCTTTGTTTTTTTAATATTTTAAAACCTAGCTGAATATTTTTTTGCAAATGCCTGTTCACTTGTTGCTATATAGATTATACATTCAAGAACCGCAATTATACTTGGTATAAAAGTCCAACAAAACATTAGATATAGTATTCCAAATATAGGTTGTCCTAAATAAAATTTATGACCACCTATACCGCCTAAAAACAAAGCTAATACTATTGCAGTTGTTCTGCTTTTTAAATGATAATTCATGCCATTATTTGCTGCACTTGCTGCACTACTAGAATTCATAAACACCATAGGATTTGCATTATTGGTCTTTTCCTCGAATGCTTTATTTGCACATTCTTTACAATAATTTTTACCTTGTAATTCGATAGTACAATCATCACATATGAACTTACCACATCCAACGCAAGTTCCAATAGCTTTATTGTTAGGATGAAAAGCACATCCGGTAAAATTGTTTTCCTTCATTTCAACTTCTTTAACTTCTTCAACTTCCTTTTTTTCTAAATCAGCCATTTTATTATCCCCTTTTTTTATATATTTTTTTTAAAAATTACTATTCCTTAAAAATCAATTTAATTGTCAATCCTTTTACTTCTAACTTTACACCATCAGGTAATTCCACATTTTTATATTCTTTTTCATAAAATCCATCATCCTTAACTCCCATAATAGCACTAAAACCACCAGTCCATACATTACCAGCATGAACATTCCCACCGCCTTTAATTGCTATTACATCATAAATTCCAGCTTTAAAATCTTTTCCTGAAATATAATTTCCACTACTAAATATTTTTTCGTTTTCTGCTTTTTCTACTTTCAATCTTTTTTCTTCTGCATTTTTTTCTTCTTTCTTTCTTTTTATATCTGCATTTTTTTCTTCTTTTAATCTTTTTTCTTCTATGATTTGTGATTCTTTAAATTTTTTATTTTCTGCTTTTTTTTCTGCTTCTGTCAATGTCGGTTCTGGTGTAGCTGGCGTAACGGTAACTGTTTCAGTAACTGTTTCAGTTACCGACACTGTAACCTTAGCCGTTTTATTATCTTTTTTACTTTCAACAACATTAGAACTTGAAAATCTACTAAATAGAACCATTACTGCAAGAATTGATATACTAATTTTTAAAACATTAGAATATCTACTTGCATGATATTTAAACATTAGAAATATTCCTATTGGTGCTATAAGTAACATACACAGCAACATAAACCATTCTTGCTTGTAAAATTTAATTTCATCATTCATTTTGAATTCCTCCGTTTTTTTATTTTATAATACTTAATATTGTAGCTTTATAGTATTACATAGAATACACTTTGTCAATTATTATTTACATTGTTATTGATATTATCATTATAAAATATTGTAGTTGAATAAACGCCATTATCACCACAATCTAATACAACCATTATATTATTTGTATAATAGTATTTCATTATATTTTCTTGATCTTGAAAATATAATAACTTTTCTTTTCTTATAAAATTTGTATCATCAGGTATATAAGGCTTTGCATAGTTTAATGCAGTTTGTACATCAGGTAACTTGCTAAAATAAGAATTATGTAATGATATTTCATAAACCTTTTCATCAGCTAATAATAGAATGTAATCATTACTAAACCTATAACAACAAACTCCATCAAAAATAGCTTTTTCTCCAAAGGCTTCTTCAAATACTGAAATTTTATCACCTAGTTTTGGCTGTATATCCGTGTTTGGTTTAGGTGGTAATGTACAAATATTATATACAGTTGGCTCCGGTATTACCTGCGTTTTCACAATTGTAGTTGTTGGAATTGCTTTAACTTCAATAGATGGTGTAGGTGTTAATGTTTTAATTCTTTGTGCTATTTTAGGACTTTTAATTGTTTCCCTTTTAGAATATACCTTTCCCCTAGTTACTGTAGAAAAGCTAATCAAGAATGTTGTCAAGAATAGACCAAAACACATTAATACAATCCCCATATTTTTATTAAAAAATCCTTTCATTTACTTATCCTCCTTTGTATTATTATATTACATATTAATCTAATATTATTTTAAATTCAACAAATTATACACATTATACACATCTTATCAACAGTTTGAAACTAACAATTAATACCCCATTTTTTTTGCAACTTTTATTGCATATATTACATCAGGATCATAATCTTCATCTATGTATTTCGCAGCGGTTATATAAGATTTTATAAAAAATAACATATCAGGTTGTCCCTTTCCTGTTTTTGCGTGTGATGATTCAGTTTCAAAACCATCTTCTTTTATTTTGTTTTCAAGCATGAATATTTCATTTATTTTTAGATCTACATCCTCGCATAAAGTAATATTTTCTTCATTCATTATTCGTAATATCATATTAATATCTCCTTAATTTAAATTTGTATTATCTTTAGGTGGAAATACTTCACCAGTTTCATTATTAATCATACAAGTTGTTCCGGTTATAACTTTCATAATTTGTCTATTAGTTTCTTCTATGTTTTTCATTCCACAACAATAACATATTTTTTTACCTTTTGGTCCATATGGTCTAAGTTCTGAAATATTACCACTTATTTTACTCATATTAATTCCCCGTTTTCATTAACATTAGTTTGTCATAACATTCTTTTATTATTCGTGCATCGTTTAAAGAATTATGCTTTTTACCTTTTATTCCTGAAAATAGTTCTCTATTAATATCAGGATCAATCCCCTGTAATTTAAATAAAGTACATATATCAAAAGGTATGTAATACACATTCCTTGGAATATCAAATGCAGTACCAAATAAATCACATAACAAAACCCAATCATAAGCCAGACAATCCGACCACATTTCAACATCCCTAAAATTCCATAACCATTCTTTCAAATGTTCTGCTATATACTTCTTATCACCTTTATAATGATGTAATACCTCAAAATTATCATCATCAGGCATTGTTAAATTAGATATAACATTTTCTTTCAGCCAATCATTAACCTGTGATTTGTCGTAATCCTCAAATTCAGCATAGAATTCACGCCCTGTTTCTGTAACTAAACCAATTGATATTAATGTAGTATTCTTGTGTAATCCTGTAAATTCAGTGTCAAAAAATATTTTCATATTTCACTCCAATCTTAATCATATTTTTATTTAAATCTACTCTTGAAATATTTATAATCATCTTTACTTATTGATTCAGAGTTTATAATTGTAGCATAAGCCATATTCGCTTTTTCAAGATATTCTATAACTTTTTTAAGTGGAAATGTTTTTCCAATATCTCCTACAGCTAATTCCTGAAAAGTATTATTTTTTCTTATAGAATAATGCCAATAATTCATAATTTTATTCCTTCTTTCCCATTTTGAATAATATCTTTCAAGGTATATATTACTTTCTAATATGTCTAATGCAACATACACACCACATATGCGATCTCTAATATGTTTACATTCACCATCTAATTCTATTACTTTTTCTTGATATTCCATCATTTCTTTTATTTCTATTACGGTTTTATTTACTAACTTTTCTCTCACAGCCTATCCTCCATATTTACTCACCACATCTGAAAGTTTTTTAACAATAATATTTTGCATAGATTCCGATAATTCTTCAATAAATTTATTTTGTATATCATTTATACTTTGAATAGCTCTTGTATGATTTATCAATCCATTTGTAACATCTTCAACTATTTTTCGATTTGTAACATCAAGTATATCTTTGACTTCAATAGGTAACAATTCAACCATTTCTATATTTAATGCCTTAGAGATCTTCCATAGCATATATGTTGAAACTGATTGTTTTCCTTGCTCCATATTGGTTATTGATGTTCTTGTCAATCCTATTCTTCCAGCTAATTCTTCTTGGTTTATGCCTTTTTCATTTCTCTTAATTTTTATCCTTTGACCAATCTTGAAATAAAAATCAATATCCTTCATTTTTTTAAATTCATTAATTTGCTTATCTGACATTATATTTACCATCATGACCTCCTAATTTTTCAACTTCTTCTTCAAAATCTTTTTGTGCTTTTTCTTTATGATTATTTGCAAATTTTATTATGCTTCTAAATTTTTTATAAGTCCAGTCATTACTAAAATTATGAGTTGATAATATTGTTTTTTTTACTCTCTTATTTAATTTCCTTTGAAACCTATTCATTAATCCTCACCTACTATGTTTCTATGTATTTTAGATAAATTATCAAACAACTTACATTTATTACATTTCATATTTTCAATATTTTTGCTTAATACTTTTCCAGTATCATATATGGTTCCAATTTTGTAACATGAACTCATTTCACTTAATGATATTGCACCATTTATATCAATCATTGGAGTGCAAAACTTATGCAATTGTTCTTCTTGCACCTTTATTATATTACTAAAACTTTTGACCTGTGAATGTATGCTTCTTGCATTGAAGCAATAAGGAGAAGTCCTATCACATTTTAAATTGTTCGATAACGCCCTTCCAAACGGTGCTAACTTAATCAACTTATCAACATATAAAAAGTTTTCATGATCTACCTTTTTAATTCTTTTTGGATAATACCTAATATCATTTGTTATCTGGACTTTGATATTTAATCCAATTATTTTTTTTGTTAATTCTTGATTTTCCAAGAACATACCATTTGATGTTATTAGTAACATACCATCAAATTTTTCTTTTAACTGCACCATCATTTCAAAAAAATAAGGATGTTCTGTTGGTTCTCCACCAGATATTAGTAAAAATCTAGGTTTATACACTAGTTCATTTATAAATAAAATAGTGTCTTGAAACACCTTACCCGTCATGTGTTTTCCGTTTTTATCTGAACTTTCGCAACAATGTTTACATTCCATATGACAACAATTTGTTATTTTTAAGAGCATTATATTTTACCTTTCATTCTCCAAATTTTTATGTTACTATATTTCTATGAGCAAACGCTCAAATTTTTAACCATATCGTAATCGACATAACGAGATGATGTTTTCGCTAGTAATAAGTATTTTCAAGAATTCAAGAAGGTCTACCCTTCTTTTTTTCTTGCTCATAAATTCAAATCTTCTTTTAATGTATTTATTCTTTCAACTATTTTATGTATATCTCCTATTTCTAATTTTCTTAATTCTTTTCTTAGTTCTTCGGGTGGTAAATTATCAGGAATACCAATTTCAGCTTTTATACTTTCAACACTCGAATATAAAATAAATTTTTCTTTCATAGTTAAATCATTTTCAAAAACTCTAAATAATGGTTCTAAGTTTTTAAAAGAATTCTTATACAAATTTAATACTTGTTTTACTGTCATATATTCTAACATATCTAATATTTGATCTATTGGTGGTGCTACATTAACCAATCCTTGCCCTATTTCTAATGCTCCGGCACAAACTTCCAACAGATTTATAACCTTTTCAAATCCTTTTTCAGCAATATTCATATCCATTATTTCATTTTCAAACATTTCATATTCATCTTTTTTTAATACTATTTTAATTCTGTGTAATTTTTTTTTTCTTTCTAAAACAAACTCTATACCTTTTTTTAATGCTTCTTCATTTGTAATATCCATTTTTATATTTATCTCCTATCTCTTTGACTTCTAACCATATTAATAATAAATTTACTAAAAATATTGCTATCATAGAACATAAAAAATTAATTGTTAAAGAACTATCTATTATTTTAACTAATACACATACTATATTTGCAATGCAGCATACTGTATAAACAATTATCATATATTTAGATACATTCATCTTTAACCTCTTTTTTCTTTTTCTTTTTTCAAACTTGAATATGCTAAAAAAACATCTATCAATACACATACTCCTGTAAATATTAAATATGCTTTGCTCGAACGATTAAAATTACATATAATATCAAATGTCAAAAATATAGCTAATCCACTAAAAAATATTAAACCACCATTAAATTTTTTCATCATGCACCTCTATCTTCTTTTAGATAACATCAACTAATTTATCACCATAAACATTCCCGGATTTTCTTTTATGTTTCCAATGCATTTTTCAAACTCAAAATCGTCAATTTCATAATGATTTCCCAAATCATCTACAATCATTAAACGCCCTTTATCTTTCACATATTCTATAAGTCCCGTCCAACTTGACAACCTTGAACCATATTCATCTGTTTCATCACCATAAACAATGTCACCTTCGTATAGATCCCACAATTCAACATATACTTATGTAATAAATCTATTTGTTACATTCATATTTCCTAAATAAATCTCACCATTTTCGTAAACATATAATCCATGATAATATAATCCAATATATTTTTTATTTTCTTTGTCCCATACTCTATATTTTATTTGCATTATGTATCCTCCGTTGTATCTATACCAAATTGTGTTTTATATACGCATCCAGTTAATTTGTTTATTGCATATTGATTAGGTATTGATGGTGTATCTAATAGCTCTAACACCAATTTCCATAATGCATCTATTAAATTTACTTCTTGTATATATGATAAATCTTTTACACATACAGAATAATAAGCACCAAATTTTACATCTTTTATTATACTCAAATTCCTTGATTTTTTCTGTAGCATATGAATTAAATCACCTATATTGTATAAAGGTAATTCAGTCATTCTATCATCATCTAGCTTTCTCAACTGCTTTTCCTGTTTTCTAGTTAGCTCTTTTAATTGATTAGTTGTTAATTGATTTTTAATATATGCACATTCTTTTCTTGCTTCGGCTTTTTCATTAGGTGTAATCATTATTTCCTCCGATTTTTTTATTTATTATATCAATGATGATAATTTATTTATTAATTCTCTTATTTCATTTAATGAACCTTCCATTGATTTATCCTCGAATACTTCTTTTAAATCATTATTTGTATTATAAAAATTTAACATTTTAAGGTACCTCGTTTATGTGGTTTACCGAATATACTTTTAAGATTTTCACTCTCTAATATTATTTGTCCTCTATTAATAAACTTATCTGGGCAATCGTCGCATAATGTCAACTTATTATTCATAGTTTCATAATGTGCACAAGTAAGACATGGTACACTCATTAATTCAGTTTCTGTCAAATCAGCTGTATTAACGCAACTTCCATTGTCTAACTCTACATGATATGGTGGATAAATCTTTTTAATAATTCTCATTGTATTCCTCCGACTTTTTTTTATTTATTATTTGACCATACTTTTCAAAATTTCCTTCACATGATTTACAAATATCATTTTCAGTTCCATATAAATCACATACCATGCAAGGTACACTATCAATTTCTTCATTAGTTAATTCATCAAGATTTATAAATTCTCTTATATTAAAGTATTGACTATTTGTAAGTTCTACTCTTTCATACTCAGGCATAATATTTTTAATCAATCTCATGCTGCACCTCCATTAGTATAATACCAGTTACAAATCAAAATGTCAATGCATTTTTCGTGTGTTAGTATTATTCACTAACAGTTTTATCTTCTAATGTTTTAACAATAAAATCATTTATAATTTTTACGATTTTTTCAGATGATTTATCTTTCAACATATCCTCTATAGCTATTCCTTCATTTGGTATTACCTGCTTTGCCCTGTCATCCCATAAAGCAACCATTTTATAATCCTTTACATTAGTTACCTCCAATACTCGTCCTATATGCTTTGAGCACCATTTGTGTATATAATCAATTGTTTCCTGTTTTCCATCACATACCCTAGCTGTAAATATCTTTACTTCAATTCCTTTTGATAACCATTTTTTAACTCTGTTTAACATTAAAGGTACTGGCTCTCCTATGTGTTCTATACCTTTCCATCCGTCATATAGTGCTAATGTACCATCAAGATCTACTGCAATATAGCCATTCATATTTCACCCTTCTTTCTTGTTTAATCTCTCAATTAAATTTAATATAAATCCTCGCTCAATTTTATTCTTATTTTAGAACAATTTCATTACTGCATTAATTGCATATTAAATATAGTTTTTTCCTGCTTTAAAAACATCAATGTGGTTTTCACCTAAAAAATAATAATTATCATCTAACTTTTGTTCCTGTCCACATTCGCAAACTATCTTCATTCCCATTCATTTACACCTCATTCATAAAGATAACAAGATTTTGAAACAAATATTAATAACCTCCCTAAACTTTCACATTCATCTTTTGTTAATAATACATCTTCGAACTCATGTTCTAATCCTTTAACATTTTTCCTAATTGTCAAAAATATTTCATTTTTCCCTGTAATATCTATTTCAAATTGTCTTTTTATATTTTCATTATCATACCTAATATACATTTCTATTTTTTCAGGCATTTACTATCACTCTCCATTTTCATATAAACTATTATAAAATTCATCAGAATATTTTCTCTGGTCGAACGTAACTTGTCTATCAATTCTTTGATGGTTATTCGACGTTTCTAGCTTCTTTTTTGGTATATCCTTTAAATCTAATACCGTATTAACAAAAACGCCCATCATGTTATCTTTATGGTAATCGTTTACGTGCTCTTTGAACTTATCCCAATTATCTACATAAAATTTAATAGTGTCGATACTTGCCTTTTTTAATAATGTATCATATACGGATCTGTAAATATTTTGTCCTATTCTGTTTTCAATATGTTTTTTAAATTGATTGTATTCATCTACAGAAATTTCATTTTTAAAAGGTTCAATAATAATATCTTTTGGTTTTTCCGGTTCTGTTATTATTATTGTTTCTTTTAGATCTTTAATACTGTTAATTTTAAGATCTTTAGTTATGTTACTTTTAGAGTGCGAATTTGACCTACTAGGAATTTTACCGAGTAGGGATTTTCCACACTTGGTTTCTTTGCCAAGTGTGGTTTTTTCACACTTGGTTTCTTCTTCGCTATCACTGCATTCCGGGAATTGTACTAAGGTATATATATTTGATTTAAATTTACCTTTTAACCTTGTACGCTCTATTGTTATATATCCAAATTTAATTAATTTGTTTCTATGAATAGAGAATGTATGAACATCTTTTATATCTAAATCAAACATGATTTTTTTAACACTTGGAAATGCTGTTTCTCCTGAACCTGCAAAGCTGCATATATAAGAATATATACTTTTAGATACTATTGATAACCTACGATCTTGCATTACTGCTTTTGGAATAATGCCGTAACCTTTTGCATTTACACCTTTTACTCTTAGTATATCTACTAATTCAATATCTTTAGTGGTATCCATGCTATTTCTCCTTTATATCGAATTTTTTTATAATATAATATAATATACTGCTAATATATGTTACTTATTAATCATAATAATTTATGTATTGACAAATTACAACAACATTTTGATTTTTTCTAAAAAAAAAGCCTTTCGGCTTTTAATATATATTATCCTTTTTTAAATCTCATTCCATTTTCTAATGATACCCAACCTTCACTATCTTGATTGACTCCTTAACATATTTTTCAGTTAAATCTGTATGCGTTTTGCAATGTCTTAATTTTGTATAGTGTGCTATCTCATGGCATATAGTATCATGTAACTCTCTAACTGTTTCATGATATTCTATATTTATTTCTA
>Ga0208769_1001093_pt1 | contig 12266 bp, 14 predicted proteins | sample AntAceMetag02UKC_FD_184768 | JGI IMG/M metagenome (GOLD analysis project Ga0208769, IMG submission 184768) | Saline lake microbial communities from Ace Lake, Antarctica- Antarctic Ace Lake Metagenome 02UKC (SPAdes) (version 2) | ecosystem: Environmental > Aquatic > Non-marine Saline and Alkaline...
ATAGTTGTATAGCGTTTGTAAAGTGTCTCTAGTATGCTCAATTCAAATTTATCTTTGCATGCACTATCAACAAGCATACTGATATTAGGGGTTATGCATTGTAGTGTACTGTTAAGCGCTGCCGCATGTAACTGGGGTGTATTTTCTGGCAGTTGCCGCATTATTTTATTACAAAAATCCAATGGATATATTGCACAATACACCCATAGCAGTATTGGATTCTCTGGGATATTTCCTAGTTGCAGATTATCAGCGGTTTTGGTGTCTATAACCGTTGCTATTTTATTTGACGCATTCACCATGAAGTTATTATGAGTCCGCATTACTAGCGCATTTATTATATGCTGTATGCTCCCACTATTATTTTCAGCAATAGGAGCATACAGCGGAAGTGTTATCGTTAATTTCACAATTATATCTCTACTCAGGTGTTCTGCGTATCCCCATCTCTTTTCCATTTCTCCTGCATATTTTGTCGTATATCTTTTGTCGAACGATCCTCTGTTGCGCCTGCATCTCTCTCTACAAGGTCAGCCTCTGTCAGTTCTTCTATTCTATCGTATATCTCAGTTAGTTTAACATCAGCGATATCTGGGAGGACTCGTTTTGCCACAACTTTCATAAGCTCTTTCTTAAAAGTCAGCTCTGGTACTATTTTGTTTGCCATTATAGCATTTTCAAGATTTTGAGATAGATCATCAATACTAAAGTCTTTACTTCTTGAAATCAACATACTGTCAAACCAGTTAGATCTCTGTTGCCACTTCAGCCAATATTTGATAATACCCAATTCTGTTTCTGTGACATTTTCACTCTTTTTGGTGAGCACAAGACTAAGCTGTTGATACTCGTATCGTAGTGCTACACCAGACCGTACTTGGTCGCTTGCCTCACTAGCATGAATACCTGATAGATGAGCGAGTTGAAATATCTCATTTATCTTTTTACTAATCCATGCAAGGATGGCATCTACTGGTTCTTTCACCTTTGCTTCGAGCCAGTCAGGCTTACCAGCTTCACCTAATTCTGGATCAAATTCAAGTATTGCTTTAACACCAGACTCGTTACTTGTCGGCTGGCCTTCCTTCTCCATTGGTCGTCGTGCTTGTGGGAAACCAGCAAATTTGAGAACCTCTTCGCCATAAGATATGTTCCTAACAACACTTGCTGTAATCCTTGAAATCTCTTTAATATCAGATGCACCGATATACGGATTCATGATACTTTTAATATTTTGGAACCATACAAATGGTATTTCCCCCAATGGATTCTCGCCAGAATCCAGTAAGATTGGCTCTTCCTGTCCGACCTGCGTTTTATATGTTTGTCCTGGCTCATCTGCCCATTTGTTATCACCAGGTCTTTGTTCATAATCCGTGGTGTCCTTGTGCTTGTGTACACGCATTGGTGATGGATTACCTTCTGGAAGTTTCCATATTTCCCATCTGTCACGCCACCATAAGATATACCTATTATCGAAATCCAGGAGTTTTAAGTAAGTCAGCGTTGGTCTATTAGTGATTGGATCTCTTTCATGATTCCAATCAAGGATATTTGGTAGTGTGAACAGAGCACAGTATGGGTATATTCCCTGAGCAATATCATCTTTGACTATTTTATTTTCTGAGTATGGCTTGTCGATTAGTACACCAACAGCCCCATATATCGCTGCCATTTTTTGTGCTTCATTCAGGAATACATCGAAGTTTGTGCTGTATAAATCACAGTCTTTCGTGAACATCTTCCATAAGGTATCTTCTGATAGTTGATTTAGTTGGCGTACTGCTGGCTTTTCAGTTAGATAAAAGTTGAACAAGTCGATGACGATGCTCGAGTAGTTGAAGCAGACACCTTCTTCCTGTCTGGCCTTCCAATTAGCCTGACTTTCTCGTGAGTGTCGTTGCAGAGAATATTTTATGAAGGGGGTACCTCCTTGGTAAGCAAGTCCAAAGAAAGACCAATCTTTAATATGTTCATTATAGACTTCGTGTGTGTGCTGCAGGGTACCTATATCCATGGTTGCTCTCCCTATTTCCAGTATAAGTTATTTGTTGCTCTTTTCATATATCTTGGTTTATTTACCCAATTTAGAAATTGTGATACACTATCTGTGATATCGTCATATTTATGCGACGGAAATAGACATAGTTGGTCTTTTGCTTCCAGTATCCACGATGCTTTTTCTAATAAGTGTACTTTCCCAGATTCAAACATTCCAGAGACTGCATCTAGTCTAATGTGTTTATCCAGATTTTTGGTTGATATTTCAATTACAGGTAGTACCGTCGTCCTTCTTAATTCATCAATAAACGTTTGCCCAGACGCCCTACCCTCGACTAAGTGTGCTGATGGGTGGTATTTTTCGTGTAACATTTTCGCCATTTGAATCAATTTGTAGAATTCGAGCTTTTTATTTATTACATCTATCAGGTAATACCCATTTTTTGTTATCTGCCAAACGGTGGCTGCTGTTGGATCGTTTAGTTCATTTGCTCTATAGGCAGTATCCCAACTTATCACCATCTTTGAGACATCCTCATTAGCTGGAATTCTTGTATATGTATTGTCTTCTATCCATTCGTATTTGATTATTCCGCCAGATCTAGGAATTGGGCGTTGCTGGTATAATGATTCCCAGTTATAGGTACCTTGTACCCTCTTCATTTTACGTAATTCTTCTATTGGGTACATATTTGGACATAGCGCTTCCCCTACTTTCCTTCCCAAGATGTCATTTTCTTCTGCAATCGCTTTCAGGTCGATAACTTTCCAGTTTTCAAATGGAAAATTACCTAATACATAACCAGAAAGGTCCTCTAATTGCCACCGAGTATTTATGATTATGATTCTGCCGCCAGGACGTAATCTTGAATATGCGACAGCCGCATAAAAGTCTTCATTAACTTTTTTACGCCCTAGTTTTGATTCTGCGTCTTCTCTTCCTTTAAATGGATCGTCCACCAGAAATAGATCTGCTCCACGCCCAGTTCCTGTTCCCGACAGACCAATGCTATAATAATGACCCCTTTTAAGCGTTGCAACATGTTGTGATGATTGTGTGTCTGGTGATACGACGCACTCTGGGAATACGGCTTTATAAATGCTACTTCTGAATTGGTCCCTAACTACAGTACCTACCTCATTAGCTCTAGTCTGATTAAATGTGGCTGCGATTATTTTCCAATCTGGGTTGCGTCCAAGTGCCCACGCTGGAAAGAATTCAGAGGCTAACATGGACTTCCCGTGTTGTGGCGGAGCGAAGATAAGCAGCCTTTTGATTTTTCCAGATTCGACTCTTTCGAGAGCTGTAGCTATCAATTTGTGCATTGGTTCAGCTTGATATTTTGGATAGTATAATCCAATATAACTTAGTAGACTTGATCTGGCTATTTGTTCTGGAGTTAGTGTTGTCTCATTCATGATGTACTGTCACTTTCAATGCATTCCGCATCTACAACATTGGGGTCATCTAACTCTAGTAAATTTTCGTATTTCTGTCTATCTGTTAACCTACCCCGTACTATAGCATCCAATTGATCTTGGTCAAACTTATGTGTATGTTCAACAGTAGCTTCTATCTTTTGTGGTTGTTCAATATATTTGTGCCTTCTTCCAAAGTTTGGTTGCTGCAACATTATCTTTGATGCAAATATAGTTGCTGGCATATTCCCAGCTTCTATTAATTGGAATAATTTGTCCTCCACGTAATCCTCTTTTTCATCTTGCAGCTCTTCCAACTCAGCCTGGAAATCAGGGTCAGCAGCACACCATTCTTTTACAAGTCCTCGCCGTATGCTCAGTGCTTTACAAGCGTTTGTGATATTAAATTGGCTTTTCCTGAACACTTCAATAAACTTCTCTTGCCGCAGTCTAACTTTTGCAGATGATAATCTCTTTCTGTTTTTGCTCCCGGTTGCTATCATTGGTTTGACCTGTAATTGAAGTATTCTATAATCTGTTTTGAAGTCTTTGTCTGTCTTCATCCAGTAATCGAGGGACCGTTCATCCAACTTTTTTGATATTTCCCTCAATGTTGATACTACAGAATGTTCGCCAGTCCCATATATTTTTAGGAATTCCTTTTTATATTCTTCATCATGTTCATGCTTCTTATCCCAAGCCTTCTGTGTATTGTTTTTTTTCAAGAAACGCAACTTCTCAAATTCTTCCGCAAATTCAGGATCAGATTCTGTCCATTTATAAAGAACTTGTCTGGAGAAACCAATTCCCTCAGCAGCCTTGTTCATTGATGTACCATCTTTTCTATATTCTGTCAAAAACTCTTTTTTAAATTGGAAGCGTTGGGCATCCGTCATTGGCTTTCTTGGTTTTTTTATAAATTTTTTACTTGGCGGAAGTATTTTTCGTAACTCTTTTGGTATCTTTGGCATTTTCGGCATTTTGTATAGTCCCCCTAATTATTTTTCAAGTACCAAAAAAAGTTCTTGACTTTTCCAAAAATATATGTTTTTATGCTGTACGATAATATAGTATGCTAATTTATGTTTTGTCAATGACTTTTTGATAATAAGAAAGGAGGGCGTTTTTGACATTCCATTTTTGTGTGGTATTCATTGGAAATAACTAATAAATAGAGCTTGGAAAAGCGAGGAGTCTTATAATGGCATTACAATATAGGCTGCTGGAAAGCGGCGAAGGTATTCAAATTGATGAAGATGGAAGACCATTGGTATTCGATAATGAGAAAGAAAGCGAGAAAGAGTTTGGTTTAGATGCTATTCACCTTTTCTCCAAAATCCCAGCATTACAGGCTGAAGCCAGGGGATATAGAGAGGAAAAGGATCAGTACAGATCAAAACTAGATGCTTTTGATGGACTAGCACCAGACGAGGTGCGAAAAAAACTCACATCTTTTGTAGGAATAGATCCAGAAGATGCGAAAAAAGCATTGGCGACAATGGCAAACTTGGATCAACTTGATAAGGAGCGAAACATTGAAGTTGAAAAATTGAAGGCTGGTGTTGCAGAAGCATATGAAATACAGATGAAAGATTTGACAACAGCCTATACAGGCAAGGTAAACGAACGTGATCAAGCAATTGAACGTAAGGATTCTGCAATACGAAATCTATTGATTAAGGGTGCATTTGACAGAAGCGCCTTTATTAAGGGGCACACAGATGTCCCATCTGAGATGATCTATAATACGTTTGGTAAGAATTTTAGTGTGGAAGAGAAGGATGGCAATCTGCGTGTGTTTGCAGTAAGAAGGAATGGGGACAAGATATTAAGTATGACGAAGCCTGGAGATCCAGCAGCACCAGAAGAGGCCATTGAGGCGCTTATTAATGAATCTCCATATAAGGATGATATCCTGAAAACAAGTCCTGGTGGATCTAGTGCTGGTGGGAATACTAGTCCTGATGCCACCCAACGTCAAAAATCAGAAGCATTTGCACGTATGAGTCCAGAAGAGAGATTAAAAGCGTTGCGTCGCTAACGCGGTTTTGGAAAAAACTCGGTAGCCTGAGTAATGTCTCATAAGAGACATATGATTTAATAATTTTAAATTTTGGAGGTATTTTAAGATGGCTTTAACACTGATTGAATCTGCTAAGTTGGCACTTGGTAGAGATGAGACACTGAAGGCTACCGTTATGGAATTGTTCGCTAGTAGCTCTGATATGCTGCGTGAGTTGCCTTTCCAGAATATTCCAGGTGGTTCTCTCATCTTTAACAGGGAACAAAAACTACCCTCAGTTGGTTTCCGTTCTCTGAACGAAGCTTACGCAGAGGGTACTGGGGAAGTGGACAGAATTCAAGAACCTTTGTTCGTAGCTGGTGGTGACATTGACGTAGATACCTATTTTGAGAAAACGGGTAACTTTGATCAAAGGGCAGCTCAGGAGTCTATGAAGATAAAGGCGCTGAGTTTGGCAATTACCAAAACTATTGTCAAGGGTGACACTGAAACCAATTCAGAAGAGTTTGATGGTCTGCAAGTCAGATGTATTGGTGATCAGCTTGTTAACGCTGGTGCAAGTTCTGCTGGTGATGCTCTCTCCCTCGCAAAGCTGGATGAGCTCTATGATGCAGTTGAAGATCCAACACATTGGCTCATGAATAAGGCCATGCGGCGTAGGTTGTCAGCAGCTTCCAGACTGTACACTGTTGGTGGTTATATTACTTACACCAAGGATGAGTTTGGACGTACTGTGACGATGTATAATGATCTTCCTATTCTCATCGCTGACAAGGACAACAACTATGATGACATTATGCCATTTACAGAAGCGTGTGCTAGTGGAAGTTCCGTTGGTACTTCCATCTACTGTTTGTCATTTGCCGCAAATGGTGTAGTCGGTATTCAGAATGGTGAAATGGATGTGCGTGATATGGGTGAGATTGATGAGAAACCTGTATATCGTACCAGGGTTGAATGGCTGATCTCTATCGCTATTCTTAGGGCAAGAGCTGCTGCAAGACTGCGTTACATTAAGGATGCCGCTGTTGCTGCGTAACCGTGAATTGTGGATCGCACTCATCTGAGTGCGATGACTAAAACGAACAATAATAAAAAGTGAGGTATAAAAATGGCTACGCATGAATTTCTGAGAAGCGCCAGAGGACGGATGAAAGACAGCCTACTGGTTTTGAAAGCTAAGGGTACAGTCGCATCTAGTATGGTGGGTGAGAGTCCTGTCGGGACAGATACATATATTGACACTGGTGGTGGTAGGACTCGTGGCGATATGGTCTTTAATGTTTATAATGTAAGTGGCGATAGTGCCAGCTCGTCCACCTTGGCGACAAGCAAGCTTGTGAAGTTCAGGCTACAGGGTAGTAAGAATGCTTCGTTTACCACAGGTTGCGATCTTGCAATCACTGAAATTGGTAAAGCAAATATGCTTACTGGTGCATCGGGTCTGGCTACTGACAATTTGCTTGAAGGTAGGTATGTTGTTCCTTTCTCCAATGACGTTGATGGTACTGTCTATAGGTATTTACGACACTACGTGACTTTGGGCACCAACACCAATTTGCAGTATGATTGCTACCTCGGTAAGATCTACAGCTAGAGTGGGGGAACGTGATGGGAAATTCGGGGCGAAAACCAGTCACGTTATCCATTTGTATGATGGTAAAGGACGAAGCAGAGAATCTAAAAAGACTTTTGCCATCATTAGAAGGTATAGCTGACGAACTGATTGTTGTAGATACAGGCTCCACAGACGATACGATGAAAATCGTTAAGTCTGCTGGGGCCAAGATATTTGAACACCCATGGGAGGATGATTTTTCTAAGCACCGCAATCAATCAATATCCTATGCTACAGGAGATTGGATATTTATAGTTGATGCTGATGAAGAGTTATTCCTTGAAAATGCTGCGTCAAAAGGCTCCCTTAAGGCTTGGCTGGCACAACTTCCTGATGATTGTATGTCTGTTGGCGTAGTCTTGAGCGATGTCCAACAGAATACTCAGGCAATGCGATTTAATTCTGTCCGCCTGTTTAGGAATGGTGCTATTAAGTACAGTGGTATTATTCATAACACACCGACTATTACAAAAGGTAAACCAGATGCTGTGCTATGTCCATTTGTCCGTTTGAATCATTATGGCTATGATTTGACTCCAGAGAAACAGGTACAAAAGAGAAAACGCACCGAGGGGCTACTGCTGAGGAGATTGGATGCTAAACCTGATGATGTTGTTGCGCTTTTTTATCTCATACAAGCATATACGGCCTATGGTGAATTTAAACGTGCATCCGAGTACATTGATAGGTATGTAGAAACATCAAAACGTACCGGTGTTAAATTCAACGGATCTATTTACTGTACTGCTGTAAGTGTTTATCGAAACCTTATGCAAAAAGATAAAGCACGACAGTGGTTGCTTGATGGCCTGAGAGAGTTCCCAAAAGATCTGGATCTGCTTATGAACATGACTGAGTATGGTGTGTGGGTTCAGGATATGGATTTGATGGTTAATGGCGCTAAGGGGTTTTTAAGAACATACGAAGAGTACCAAAAGAATCCGGTGCTCAGTGGAAATAGATTCACATATTCCAATTCCCCAGAGCATGCTTGCTATTGTATGTTTCATTTGTCGATGGGTATGTTTCAGCAAGGTTGCTATATGTTGGACAAACTCACAACGAAATTAAATGAAACCAATTTTGATTTTAGAGATGGTTTGATTGGCGATACTGTGAAAGTATTATCCTCTCTTGGAATTCATAGAGATGGATTGGATATTGTAGAAACGAATGTACCAAAAGTAGTAAATCTTAGTTCTCGGAGGTAACGTAGAATGGTAACTATCTATGAAAAAGACAGTGGAAAACCTGTAATCTTTGCACATACAATTGACGCGAAAGAATCGATAGCAGCTGGATTTTATGTGGCAACTGATCCGCGTAAGGCGAAGGTCGTGATTGAAAAGGTATCTGAGGTTTTAGTACCAGAGGAACCTGAACTTGAAGAGCCAAAACCAACTGTGATCCCAACTCCAGTTGTAAGACGTTCAATGCCGAAGCCGATTACAAAAAAGAGCCCTATTGAGAAGTAAAGGTGATGCACGATGTCTCTTACTCTTGTAGCAACAGCGGCGGCTTCCAACGCGAATTCTTTTTGTACATATGCGTCTGCCAGCAGTTTTTTGGAGCAGAACATACACATATCTGCTACGTGGGCATCTCTTAGCACGTCTAGCGCCGAAGCCTCGCTGATTTATGCAACCACTCTTTTAGATGCACAGATGGACTGGCTCGGCGTGAAGGGGAGTTCATCACAGGCATTACGTTGGCCAAGAACGGATGTTAGCGACCCAGATGAATATGCTGTCGATTCAGACACTATTCCTGTATTTCTGCAGCAAGCCACATCCTTTTACGCATATCAATTATCACTTTCAGATAGAACCGCAGAAAGTGACACACTTGGTTTCAAGCGTTTAAAAGCTGGTAGTCTTGAGATGGATATTGATAAATATGATCGTCGTGAAACGATGCCGATAAGCGTCTTTGATCTTATTAAACATTATGGATCACGCTCTAGTGGTAGAGCGCGTACCCTTGTAAGGAGGTAATCATGTACAAATTCATTGGTTTTCTATTACTATCTGTAATGTTTCTTGTTCCTTCCAATGTAATCGCATTGGATAAATTTCTGAATTATAGAAATATCTCACCAGCGCAATCAACTGATGAAGATATACCGGTAGTTCCCGATGTGAACTATGCACTAGAACAGGGTTATATTAATACCTATGTTCTAACAGCAAATACTAATAAAGCTATTACAGTACCAACCGGTGCTAAATATGCTGTGTTTGCAGCCAATGCAGATATTTGGGTATTGATAGGTGGTATTGCTGCTGTACCTTCTGGAGATACAACTAATGGTACAGGTGCTGAATTAAATCCAGGTGCAAGATACTTTGGTTCTGAGACCACCGTTGGTATTATATCAGAGAGTGCCGCAAAGGTCTCTGTGATGTTTTACAAGTAGGAGATAACTTATGAAAACGAAAATTTTACTTATACTTAGTATTTGCCTATTATGGGTATCTCCTATATTTGCTTCTGGTCCATATTCAACTTATGGTGATATTGCAAGTGAATCCAGCACATTAAATGTTCCGCAGTTTGTCGGATCAGTTTACTATGTTGATGCAGCGCAATCAGGTGATACTGGAGATGGTCTTACACCATCTACAGCAAAGAAAACAATTGGTGCGGCTATAACAGCCTCTTCTGCTGGTGATGCAATTACGATAAAAGCGGGAAGTTATGTGGAAGATGTTGATGTAAATAAAAATTATGTGGAACTTTGGCCCGAGATCGGGACTGTGATTACTGCTGCCTCTGGTGCAGCATTAACGTTTTCAGGTAATTTCTGTAAAGTCTGGTGTCCTGGCGGTGCGTTAAAAATCAACCCTGTTGTCAATGGTACGTGCGTGTTGGTCACTGGAATCTTTTGCTATGTGAGCGATGTTCGAGTGACCTGTGGATCAAGTGGCGACCTTGGATTTTATGTTGGGTCGGCGGCTGATAATACCAACGGTGACGGGACTGTCTTATTGAATTGTCGTGCTGCAAGCCCTTTAATCGCTGCATTCAAAATTCAGGCGGATAAAGTAAGGCTTGAAGATTGCTGCACTGGCGGGGAAGCTGCCGACGTAAGTATTGGTTTCTGGATATTGCCCGATGCCAGCGGAAATATGGATAAGACCAGATTGAAAAATTGTGGGTCTCAGGGTCATATCACGGCGGGATATCAGGTTGATGCCGGTTGCACTAATGGAACCATTGAAAACAGTTATTCTGGTGGTGGCGATGGAAAATGGACGGATGCAGATGATGCGTTTATTTGGAGTAAATTTTCATATGACGACGATCTTTATCATACACTAACCTTTCCTGTTGGTGCTGGATCAGAAAACCTTTTTGAGATTCTTGGGTCTGTAAATATTATTTATATTTATGGTGATGTGCATGAAGCTATTCATGCCGATGTAGATAATTTAAATCTGGAATTATACGATGGAACAGCGTATGATATCACTGGGAATGTAGATACCGCAAGTGCTCCTGTTGGTAGCTTGTTTATGAAAACGAAAACCCTTGGTGAAGCTATGTCTTTGGATAGTGCGGCTGCTGCAACATTGAACGAGGATTCTACAGAAAAGAATGGTGCTTTTCCGTTTATCATAACAGCAAAGAATTCAGGGAATACTTACATCAGAGCTACGTGGACAGGTGCTGCCGGAGCAGGTGTTACAGGCATCATCCATTGGCATATTTACTGGAGTCCGTTGAATGAAGATGGCTTTGTAGTGGCTCAGTAGGGTTATTGTTATGGGATTAAAATCTGTATTTCAGAATGCGGCAGAGACAATAATCGATGCGTTTGGTGATGTGTCTGATACTTTCGTGTATCATTCACTTGGCACATTTTCTTATAACACATCAACAGGCGCAAATACTGAATCTGGCGATTCTGATGTCTCAATAAAAGCGATATCAGATGAAATTCAATCAGATGAAATTCAAGGTCGCGATGTTAAAATGACTGACAGAAAACTATTAGTAGCCAATAATGATATTTCAGTAACGCCAAAGGTTGGTGATTATGTGACAATAGCTGGGAGTAGATTTAATCTCATCGATTATGAAACTGACCCAACTGAAGCGCTTTACACAATGTTCGTGAGGAGATCATAATGGCAAAGCCATATTCACCAACTACTGTTGCGAGTTATGATCTGCAATTCAATAAAGCTATTGCAAAGCTAAAAGGCGGTATGACAGATCTTTTAAAAAAGACGGCTGAAAGTTGCCTCATGAATATAATCCAAGGACCACCACTTCCATATTTAACTGGCTCTTATATGTCTAGTCATCGTGTAGGAATAAACGCACCCGATACCAGTGATACTATTATTCGTAAGAAAGGCGTGCGCAGTCTTGAACAGGCTCAAGGCAGGGCGTTGTCTGAAGTAAAAAAACTGAAAGATGTGAAAGAAGGGGATTCTATTTACATTTCAAACTCAGTAGGATATTCAACACAATATGGTTATAGCTGGGCACGAAATGTTGAGTATGCTGGATGGTCATCTAAGGAAGGTGGTCGTACAGAACCATATCTTGTGTATGAAAAAGCAATAGCAAAGATACCTGCTAGTATTAGGAAGCATGTAACTGAAATCAATATGACGTTGGAAATTAAGTGATGGGAACTTTTCAAGATATAAGGAGTGCAATAGAGACGCGTTTCAGCGCCAACTACAATTCCACAGCAATATCTTGGGATAATGTAGCATATGATCCTAGTCCTGAGACACCGTTTGTGCGCCTTATAATCAATGAGGTTGACTCCTTTCAGATATCTATGAGTACAACACCGTGTCACCGATTTACCGGTATCATACACGTGCTTATAATGGTCCCCGTTGGAACTGGAACAAACGTTGCGCGTGGATATGCTGATACAATAGCCGGAATATTTAGAAACGCTTGTTTTAGTAATATCAATTGCAGAACACCACGGATTGTCAGAGTAGGAGATGTTGGTGAATATTTTCAGTACAGTATTTTGATTAATTTCTGGAAAGATGAGGCGCTTGCAAATGCCTCTTAACAATGAACATATAAAACTTAATTTTGTACCGCAGCAAACAGATGGCGAGTGTCGCTGTAAAAGATGTAAAAAGTTACTCGCCAAAATTAAAAGCGTTGACAACCATATGATGATTGAGATAAAGTGTACAAGAGCGCATTGTGGGCTAGTTAATACTT
>Ga0208769_1001096_pt1 | contig 12220 bp, 7 predicted proteins | sample AntAceMetag02UKC_FD_184768 | JGI IMG/M metagenome (GOLD analysis project Ga0208769, IMG submission 184768) | Saline lake microbial communities from Ace Lake, Antarctica- Antarctic Ace Lake Metagenome 02UKC (SPAdes) (version 2) | ecosystem: Environmental > Aquatic > Non-marine Saline and Alkaline...
GGCTCTGGCTCTGGCAATGGCTGGGGTTCTGGCTCTGGCTGGGGTTCTGGCTCTGGCGATGGCGATAGTACTAATTTTTGGAAGGAATAAAAATGAGAAATGTTCCAGTAGCAAATCAGATGGAGTTTCGGGAAATACAGAGAGCAGCAAAAAAGTCCGGACTGACAATGAATGAAATGGCAACTCTTTTTGGTGTTACTCGCCAAACCTTATATAATTGGGAAAAAGGGAATCCGACTAACTCAGTAATTGCCAGTCGAGCAAGAGAAATGCTCAAAGCGATCCAGAATGCAACAGCACTTGGATACTTACCTTTGAAAATAGTTGTTGATAGACCCCGACGTATGGCGAAAATCAAACTGGCCTTGGCTGAGTCATTCAAAAAATAGGTCTTTGTCCTTGACCCTTAGTAGTCAGTACGTTTATGCTAGGAGTCCTTTCTCAAAAACAAAAGGGCATACCTCATGACTTTTATCCACAGACTACTTCCAACAAACGGTCTTGTCTGTGTCGCAATCCCAGGAGTAAATGGTGGAATGCGCCATAGATTTTTTGAATCTCAAAATGATGCAATAACCTATTTTAAAAATATTGACAAACCAGGCACTGAGATCTATTTAGCACAGGCCTCGTTCAAAACGAATGAAAATCGTAAGCAGACTAATGCTCTTGCAGCTAAGAATTTCTTTCTTGATATTGACTGCGGTGTGACGAAGCCCTACGCTAATCAACAAGCCGGGATCAACGCACTTAAACTCTTTGTTAAAACGACTGAGTTACCTTTACCGTCTATTGTCATATCTGGAAATGGTCTGTATGCACACTGGATACTTGACCATGAAATTCCAATAGAGAATTGGTCTAGGATAGCTCGCGTTTTGAAGAAAGTTGTCGGTGCTAGTGAATTCAAAGTAGACTTCGGGCTCACAGCGAATTCTTCTTGTGTTCTCAGACCAATAGGTTCGACGCATCGTAAAGACCCAGGCAATCCGAAACCTGTCAGGCTCCTGTACGAAGCCTCTGATATTTCACTTGATGAATTCACAGTCCCATTGTTTAAAGCGGTTAAGAAGTTTAAACTTACCTCAGGATTAATAGGTAAATCGAAGCAGACTGATCTTAATGATGAGTTTGCAGTTTATACTAGCCAGGAATCTGACCTTTTAAAGATTGCTGAGAAGTGTTCACAAGTAAGTTACGTGCGCTCACAAAAAGGTAACGTCGAAGAGCCTATGTGGTATGCCTTCATAGGTTTAGCCCGGCATTGTACAAACGGAGAGTCTCTAATCCATGAGTGGTCAAGTGGACATCCGGAATATTCAGTTGAAGATACAACAGCCAAGATTGAACAGCATAAGAATTCAGGTGCCGGCCCGACAACTTGCAGCTTCTTTTTCGGGCTTGCTCCTGATAGGTGTCTTGGATGTAAATTAATCAATAAAATAAAGTCTCCTATTGTTATAGGTCATCCTCTACCAGCACACGCAGAAGCACCTCAGAACGAAGTACCTGAGCCACCAAAGCCTTTTCTCCGTACTGAGAAGGGTTTAGCCTACTTCGATGAAGGAGAGGGCGTACCGGTCATTTTTTACGAAGAAGATCTTTACCCTGTTAGTTTTCAATATGATTCTTCGCTTGAGTGCGAGACTGCGACGTTTCGACACCACATGAAACACGAAGGATGGAAAGAATTTACAATCAAGTCCTCTATTATCCCAGATTCAAAGAGCTTAATAACTACTCTCTGGGCGAATCATGTTAAAATTATAGGGCAGAAGGGGAAAAAATGTATGGCTCAGTACATAGAAGGATATATGAGAGAGCTACAAAATAATCGCCGACTGTCGAATCTCTGTAGTCAGATGGGTTGGCAGGAAGACGAAGGAGGACTGGCATTCGTCCATGGTACAACAGCTTACTATAAAGAACGTAGCCCTGAGACTGTAGGCTTCTCAAGAAACGTCCCTTCGGCGGCTAAAGGGTATAAAACAAGCGGGGAGTTATTACCCTGGATAGATCTGACTTCTACCTTAGATACTCACAAATTCGCACCTTATGCCTTCGCTCTATGTTCCGGAGCATTTGGTGCTCCCCTGATGAGATTTACCGGTTATGATGGAGCAATAGTTGCACTGGTCGGAAAGACCGGGCATGGTAAGACTTTGATGCAGAGATGGGTTCAGAGTGCCTATGGACACCACGCCTCTCTGATGATGTACAAAGAAGATACTAAGAATGCACTTGTAGCAAGGCTCGGACTCTATGGGTCTTTGCCTTTGACGATTGATGAGATTTCTAATATTGATGCTATGGATCTATCGGACTTAGCCTATCGAGTCACACAGGGACGTGATAAAGCCAGGCTCGACGTGAATTCCAGGGAGAAAGCGAACCTCAACAAGTGGAATACTCTGGCAATTGTATCATCGAATCATAGTTTACTCGACCGCTTAGCAGTTGCCAAAGCTGATGCATCTGCTGAAATAAATCGGGTATTTGAATTTGAATTACATCGGCCGGAAGCACTCGACCATATCCTCGGAGCGAAGATATTCAATACGATTGATATGAACTACGGACTGATAGGGCAGATCTATCTCCAGGAGATTGTACGTAACCAAGATAAACACCAGGAAAATATTGCCAATCTCACAGCAGAAATTAATAAAAAAGCTCATTGCGCCCCGGAAGAACGATTTTGGGCGGCGATTGCAGCAGTCACGATTTATGGAGGCTTAATTGCCAGGAAGATAGGGATCATCAAGTTTGAAATAGCTCCTCTAGTTGACTTCGCTTGTGCAGCAATCTCAGCAATGAGGGGTGAAAAGAAAGAAATGATACGTGATGCTGTAACAGTTATAGGTGACTACTTGTCTGATACCCGGAGTAATACTCTAGTTGTGACAGATACGATTAAACGACATACCGACGCCCGAGAAATTATCTTGCCTACTGGCAGCCTGAAGAACCGCGTAGAGTTCGATTCTCGGACACTGTTTATCTCAGTATCTTCGTTCCGCGAGTGGGCAGCTCGTAAATACACAAACGTCGGTGAAACTAGAAGGGAGTTAATTCAGATAGGTGCAATGTATCCGCTTAACAGTGCCCGCAAAAAAGTCCTTGGTGGTGGTACTCCGATAGCTGGAGCGCAGCAACATTGCTGGGTACTTGACCTTAAACATCCATCTATAGGTCAACAAGCCGCGCAGTTAGTTTCAGATATTAATGCAGTTGAGAAAGAAAGCGAGGCAAAATGGAAGTAAATAAAGGCGGATACCCCGTAAAAAATGCAGGTTATTGGAAGCGGCAACATGATAAACTACAAGCAGAAAACACAGCACTCAAAAGGAAGCTCACCGCTGTGAAAGAGTGGGTAGACACGTTGTCCGACGGTGGATGTTTAGACTCAGGGAGAGAAAAAATTGTATAAATTTATCTAGCAAACAAAAAGGAGCCAATAAATGAAAGAAAAAGTTTTTACCGACCTTATGATTGATCTTGAGACAATGGGAACGAACTATGATGCAGCGATTATGTCAATCGGGGCAGTTGTCTTCGATCCGTTCACTGGAGAGTGTGGTGGTACGTTTCATAGTAAGATTAAACTAGACTCCTGTATGGAGCTCGGACTAACAGTAGACGCTTCGACTATTGAGTGGTGGTTAGTACAAGATAAAGAAGCTCAGCAGGAACTTCTTAAAAGTCTTCCTGTAGATGACGAAAACCATGGGCCCGGAAAAGACTCCATCAGAACGGCTATTATTGACTTTGGAACCTGGATCGAAGTTATGAAAGAAGCTGGCATTCTTTCTCTCGAAAGAGTCTGGGGCAACGGTGCAATTTTTGATATTGTCGTCCTTGAGAATGCGATGAATAAATTCAAACCTTTTTACAGTCATATTCTACCGCCGTGGGATTATAACCAGCACCGGGATGTTCGTACTCTCAGAGATATTGCTATGGTTGTTGGCTCAGAAGATTTTAAATACACTATTGATTTCTTTGGAACTAAACACGACGCTCTTGCTGATGCTCAATTCCAAGTTAAGTATGTTTCAGCTTTCTGGCAATATTTGAATTTACAAAGTAGCTACCATTAAAAATAGTCCCCTTGTGAGAACATCTCCAGGGGGATTTCCTCTATCTTTGACTTTCTTCTCTGTAAATATTTTCAAATCCTTCTTTCCGGACTAAATACAAATCTTTCGTGGTTAAATAACCTTTGTCTTTAAGCAAAGACCTCCGTACAACCCCGGACAAATCAGAGGCTTTTATTATACTTGCAGGATTCTTCTTGCTGAACTCTACAATTTGTCTGTATATCTCTTCTGTCGCCATTGTATCTTCATCTTCTATAGATCGGTCAAACGCTCTGAGAAGTTCTGATTTACGAGCGCCGATCTTGGTTTTTAGTTTTGAAAGTTGCCTAGTTTCTGTTTGAACAAGGGCTAAGTCATACGGATTTATACCTCCAGCCATGAGAATATATTCAGCAATGTTCAACTGAGAATCATCGAGAAGTCTTCGCCCTCTTGAATCTTTAATCCCGTCGGTAGCCATTCTGTATGCTTTTAGTCCGTCTTTAATCCCTTTTGGTAAAGCAGCTTCGAGAGCTTTGAAATGTTCACCTTTCCTATTCAGTTCTACAGACCGCGAAAAACTTGTTACGATCCCCCAGGCAGGCCCCATGAGCTGCGCCGCCATCCAGTTCGATAAAGCAGATCCTTCCAGCCATTCAGGAGCATCGAGAACACTCGGCTCGAAAATTTTATCCAGTCCGACCCTGGTTGATGCCTGAGCACCAAAAATTGAAGGCACTCCGTAAAGAAGAACATCAGCCAACTGCTTGTTCGTAGCGGCTTTTATGCCATTGTACAGTTCGTGCTCAGTCAGAAATGGCTCATCATCGTCACCAGCAGCTATAGATACCAAAGCCATAATCATACTGAACATTGGCAGTCCTGCAAAACCTCCCATGATAACAAGCATCGATAAAACACCAGTAAATTCTTTACGCATTTCGTTTCGTTTGGCTTCAAACGCCTGCTGTTCCTCTTTCGATAGTTTTGCAAAATCAGCAGGACGTCTCTTCAGAGACTGAGTCATGAGCCTTAGTATTTTCCAAGCTGCATTCACTCTAAAAGTCTGGAACATTGTAGCAGAAGAAATAACATCATTACTTCTAAGAATCGTAGGCTTTCCACTCGTACTGAAGTCGAACAAAGTATCAAGATTAACAAAGTCAGCATATTCGAAAGCTTCTATAAAGTCTTTCCCGGCAGCTCGTGCTACATCCATCGCCGCTAATATCGCAGATTTCCTGGAGACGAGCTCCCCTTCACGAATGAAGAACATCATGTGATGTAGTAGCCCTGCTTTGTCTTTTCCGCCAATTAAATCCATAGCTTGATGACTTAGTGTAATATTAAGTAGATTCCGGGCTTCAGCCATTCGAAGAGCAAGTAATTCTTGCAAGTAGGCTGTTTTTTTCTTCTCTGTTCCAAGCCGTTTTAGATGTGTTTGAGTTTCTTCAGGCAGAGATGCTTCATCAATGTGGTCAAGGATATTATTGATCATTTCAAGCTGCTCTTCTGCTCTGTATTTAACTTCCCCTATCATAAAGGTAGGACGGGCAGTACTGTCGTTCTTTTCTTGAATAGCTTGCTTTCTAGCTACGTTATACTCTGCTTCTGAGTAAGAGCCAGACAACTCTAGGAAGAAGGGATCAATACTATGAATAGCTCTCGGGCTATATGTTTTTGGGGTCATAGATTTATGAAGCGCCCTGGTAAGAGCTGCGGTAGCTTTACGGGCCCCAAATTTCGCTGCGAGCTTTGGCAGAGTGATAATACCGACCTGGCTCATTTGGAGTAAGAACTGTGAAGGACTGGTTAAATACCATGAGGCAGTCATTTTTCCAAGAACTTGCGCTACAGGTGATGTTTTCCTTACCCGGGCAGATTGGATATGATTCTGTACATTGTTGAGTACCAGGTGAATGAGTGATACATCTTCGACTTCTCCGGCTTTCTTACTTTCTCTGAGCTCTTGTTTCTCTATAGCAATAAGTTCATCGATGCGTATACCTTTTTCAGCATAAGCAATAGACGAAGCAGCTTTCGCAGTATAATCAACAAATGACCTAAAAGCGTTCGTATTAAATCCTAGAACTCCTTTGCGCCGAGCATTACTTCTCCGGAAAGATCCTTCTGGGAGAGAACGCAGCCACATTTCATACATATCCGCTTTGAACCCTTCTCTCTGTTCTTCGAGTTCAGCAGCATGTTCAAGCGACGCTCCTTTAGGAGGAGCAAAACGTGCATCTACTGCGACTTCAATATTATTCCTGATAGCTACTGGCAAAGTATCTTTAGTAACTAGGGTTTCCTCTTTTTTATCTATAACAATTGCAGCTTCAGGGTATATAGATAGTAGAGACTTTCTAAGCGCCTCGACTTTATAGTGACTATCCGCAGTTTCATGATGTAAAACTTTACCATTTTCAGTATAAACTGTGACCATCCAAGACCCGAAGCGACCTAGAGGAGAGTAAGCACCTTTTTTAGTCTGGTAAGCTTTTTCATACTCCGCCCGTAGTTCCGCAGCTTGAATCGGTGCGTACTCTTCCATCCCCTGAATACGACCGAGCATATTATTACGTTCACGATCATGCAGGCTCTTCATTGTAGCGATAATTTCAAGATACTTGGTTTTTATCGACTGCTTCTCTAGCTTTTTATACAGTCCATTTGCGACTTTCCAGGCGGCTTGTGGCGTAAGCTGCTCAGTAATCTTAGGCATTTCATTTTGTTCCCAAGCCTCTTGAGTCCACTCCTGCATAGTCTTTTCCAGACTATCTGGATACACTTCAAAAAGAGATGCGGTGTTCATCAGAAGCATAAAAGTCTGGTGTAGATCCGACCCTTTACTACAGAGCTTAATAGCTTCATTAACAAGTTCTTGAGAGGTAGAAAGTAACCCATCTTGAATATTTGTATGCTCACGCTCCAGACGTGCTATCTCGGGCAGAGACCCAATAAGATCTTTAAATATCTCAACTTTATGAAATAGAGGCATTGTACTAAGTACAGCAGGAAGAGATTTATACCACGAAGATTTAAAGATTTCTCCGGACTTTACAGCAGCTTTTATCGCGGCTACGTTCTGTGCCATGGTCTTCTTTGAATTACTGTCGGACTTCTGAACGGCTTCTTTTGTAGGCTCAGAGAACTTCATATCTTCAGGAACTCCAAATTCCTGGTCAATAGCAGTCTTACTTTCCTGGAGCGCAGCATATTTCTTCAACGCTGTAGCCATTGCACTTCGAAGTTCTATAATATCGAAGTGTTTATATACACCGAATCTCTGAATGATCTGGATTAACTTCGCCATTAACTTCTCAAACAACGAAGGATTATCAACCATCAACTCATTCCAGAACTCTGGATCGAGAAGCATAGCTCCTAATGCGTCAGCAACAAGTTCCTCATTTGCTTTGTCTGTGAGGGATTCTCCAGTAAATTTTCTCCCTCTTCTTTTAAAAGCGGCTTTGATAAATGCTTTTTTATCGGCGAAGTGTTTTGTATTGATAGCTTTTTGGGCTTCTACGAGTAATTCATCATAGATATTTGAAGCATCAGTCCTCAATAAATGAAGAAGTTCATGTCCGACAATAAACAGATGCGGAGCTCCCATTTCGTCAATATTTATAAATGTAATATTCGGGCTGCCCGGGGACGCCACACCCCGAGGCGACCAAGTTCCTTTTTTAGTTTTGTAGAATACAACCTGCTTAGCAAACTTGGAGTTTACAATATCAATAAAATCTTTCATCACTGCAGGGGGATTAGCATACTCCGCTTCAAATACTAATTTCTCAGGGGATTCAGATAAATGCTTATTTACGCTGATATTCAGATCCTCAACTGCTTGTTTAGCTTGCAGAACTTGCGCAGCGGCGAGGTCTTCTCTGGCCTTTACTAGCATTGGTGTTATAACCGAAGGAGACCCTGTACCATCTCTAAGAGAGCTTCCTAGCTTCGTAATGTTCTTCTGCAGAAGCGCAATTTCTTCTGCTGCCCCTTGGGCTACCTCTTCGCGGGTAAGTGGAATTTCAGCTTCAACTTCTTTGACCTGCGCACCTAGTTGTTTCAATAGAATATTTATCTGAGTAAGAGATCTAATAGTATTATCACGAACTTCCGGCAATGTATCTGGATTATCTATAATTTCTGTGAGTGCAGTAGCTTCTTCTTGTACTAAGTTCAAAAAACCCTCTTTTTTTGCCGTCTCTTCTTTATTCAGTGCTAATCCACCGAGGACTTTTGCCCTAATCAGAGCTTGCTTAGGAGGCAATTTAACCTTCACTTCAGCAGTACCTTCTTCAGTGGGCTGAGTTTCTGTCATCTCTACCCACCCAGCTGCCGTCATCTTCGGAGCGAAGTCACCAAGTTTTTCTATCTCTGCTATAACTTTAGGAGCTAGTTTTCGATTGCGTAAGATTTCTGGTTTTTTATTGCTCAGAGCAGCAATAGAAGTAGGCAGTGATGCTATTGATCCACCAAGCCCCCCAAACATTTCGAGCGCAATATCAACAGGGTCAACTTCACCAGTTGCGGCTAACTGTCCAGCAGCTTCAGAAACGCCCTCGCTTCCTGCTTCAACCCCAACACCTGCAGCAATATACCCGGCGCGTTTCAGTTTAGATGTTTGTTTTAGGAGTGTTTTTGCTGTCGCCGCGATCTCTGCTTTTGTAGCACCCGCAGCGGCTGTTTTTGTAGCTTGTTTGAGCGCAGTACGTGCAGGAGACGTAGCCACACGCCCCCCGAGGAGCGTTAATGGAGCGTCAACTGCCGCAGTAGCTACAGCCTTCCTACGAGCTTCTCCGAGAATAGGGCCGACGAGTTCTTGGTCGGTAAGAAAAGCACTGATATTTTCTTCTGTAGGCTCAATTCCCAGTTCGTTCAGTTTATTTCCAACCCGCCCGATAAACTCCATACCGGCTTCTGTGGGTAGAGCACCGAGAAACGCTCCGCTGAGAGCACCAATAGTCGCTCCGATAGGTGCAGTAACAAGAGCTCCTAGGCCGGTTGGAGCACCAACTACAGCACCAAGAGCCCCGCCAGCTTTACCGCCTACATACATTCCAGCAAGAGAAGGAGCCATATTCGCAGCCTGTTCAGCAGTAAAGTAGGCTAACCCTGCAGGGTTTGTTATTGCTTCTCCGAGAATCGCACCTCCGGTTTTAGCTACGGCGATAGTAGTATCTATAAATCCTTCAGCTTCAGATATTCCCTGCGCAGCTGTACTAATATCTTCCTTAGCTTCTACGAGTGCCGGGGGGGCAGGTTTAGCCCGTGTGAGTTGCTCAGAGATTATCTTCGCTGTATTATCGTCAAATGACCCCATAGCGACATCATCAGATACTTGAAGCCCGGCTTTAGTGTCTATAATCCCAGAAAAAGCGACATCGGTAAGGTTACCAAAGAACCCTTGTTCCTCAGTAGGAACTTCGACCTTTTTTACTTCCTTCCGCTCAGTATAAACTCGATCAAGATAACTATCTATTGACTCTGGTGCTGCTGACTCTGGTGCTACGGACTGAAGATCAGAGATACCTCCAGTAGGAATCCCGGGTTCTACCTTCTTCCGCTCAGCATAAACTTGGTCAAGATAGCTATCTATAGACTCTGGCATCTAAGTACCTCGTTCCATAAGGATTCTTTCCAAGACCTTCCTAGTGACATATTCAGTATCCCGTACACTATCCCCGGAACTCTGCCCGGACGCTTTAAGTACTCTCAAACTACCAGCAACATCCTGCTTTAGAATAGAACTTTCATCTAAGGAAAGATCTACAGTTAACCCACCAACTTCGGCGCGCGGAGGAGTAACTATATTATTAGTAATATCCGTAGTACCTTCAGTAAATTTAACTTTGGCATCTTTCCCATCACTTCTCAGATTACTCAGAGCCTTCGCCGTAGTTTCTACGGTTTTCGCTTTGGTAAAATCAATATCCGCTTGTGTCGCTTCCAAACCAAGTTGACTTTCCTCTACCTCTCGTTTTTCTGCAGCAACTGCACGCTCTTCTTCAGCAGCACGTCGTTCTCTACTAGCAGTTAGTCCGAGTTGTGCTTCGTTCTGGGCAACGAGAGAAGACCCTAGTCCGAGCATATTAAGTGCAGCGAAACCAGATTTAGCAGGGCCGGCGGCTTCAAGGAAATCTTCAAGAGAAAACCGCCCATCTTCTCTAGTTTCTTCCGGGCCATACCCAGTAATACCACTATATAAATCAGTCTCAGGAACAACTTCGGGTCGAACTAGCGTCTCAACAGGAGAAAGAGCAGGCTCACCTGGAACTACCTGAGCGGGTAAACCTGTAGAAGTAAGAGCAGGCTCGCTGGGAACTACCTGAGCGGGTAAACCTATAGGAACTCGATGCACTACTTGTGGCGACGGAGCTGGTTGATTCGCACCTTCAAAAGCACCAATTACTTTATCTTTAAAGTAGTTTGGGTCTGTCTTATTACCAAGTAGACCAGAACCGAAGCGATTAATCAAATCTCCATAATATGCTCCGCCCCCCGCTAGATTATATGCACCCTGCCGAAAATTTTCACCTAGGGTACTTGCACCTTGCCGGACATTTTCGCCTAGAGTACTCACACCCCTACCCAAAGCCTCTGATGTAGCTACCAAAGGTCTTCTAACAGCTTGCCCTGCACCTTCAGCAGTAATAGACGAAGGATCAAAAGCTCCTTGTGATGAAGGAGGAAGAGAAGGCATTATATTCTGAGATGCCGGTCGTAAACTCCCCTTAATCTGTTCAGGGTCTATTCTCGCCAAAGCCATATAAGCCTCCTATTCTGATTTTGTAAGAGATTCTGATGCGTTAGTTATTAAGTTAATCTGACCAGCTACACCGGCTACAATTGTTCTGTAATACTCAGTTAGAGATGTAGATGCTTGTATCTGAATACGTACTGCTTCTTCTGATTGTGCAATAAGATCCCGTGTGCGCTGAATTTCCATAGACTCAGAAATACGCCATTTCTCCATAAGCTGATCACGATATTTAAGGTCACCCTGCATCTCCATAGAACGAAGCTGCGTAGAGGCATTAACGCGATCAATAGTCCCTCTGAGTGCAGCGATATTAGCATCAGTTTCTACTTTGAACTTATCAATTAATACTCGATTATAATCCATATACATCTGATGAAAAAAGCGAGTAAACTGGCTCTGAATATCTTCCATCCTGATACCGGCATCAATCGCATGTTTAACATTATCCTGAGCGCGTTCTGCGATAAGAGCGGTTGTCTGAGCAACACGATCAGTATTGACATCGTTGTATTTACCTATAACTTCCATCCGAGCTGCTTGAGACATATCAGTAGGGAGAGGGAAACCCCTACGTCCCACAGAAGCTTCAGCCTGCACGACAGCATCATTAAAGACTTGAAGATCCTGCTCACGCTGCTTATCAAAAATAGCCTGTTGCACCGCCGGAGCGATACCTGTTGACTCATCTTCAATAAATGCAGTTAGCTGTGGAGAAAGAAAATCAAAAAACGTAGAATCGTAAGTGTGCCCCCTGAATTTGTCAGGATCAAAAAAGTTCGGGTCGAGTAGCAACGAGGCTCTCTCAAGATCATCAATAGTCCCAGTTCCGTAGCGAGTCGGATAGTTTGGACGGAAAGCATCTTCGGCTTCAAATTCTACAAACTCCTGACTCCTTACAGCGAACTCAGCCAAACGAGTCGCAGCCTCATCAGCATCGACTTTAAGAACTTCAAAATAAGCAAGAGACTGCGCAGAAAGAGTTCTTAGTGTTTCAGGTACATCAGAAGTTGCCATAATATGCTCCTAAAAAAGTCAGAGTATAGATATTACCATGAACGTACCAACAAACGAAATAAAAAGTTTACCATTTACCCGCAGAGCATTTCATTGCCTTAAATTTTGTTTTTATTTTCATAAAACACCCACATAGTTGACACCGTTCCCTAACTAAATATCCACATTGCTGACAAAGTTGATAGCGACGTTCTTGCTCTTCTATGTCTGCTTGTGCGAAACGTGTTTTAGTCAACGCAGTAAGGCTTTTACCTAACCCAGCCACAGCTTCTGACAAAGAAGCGGGCGATTTAGATTCTGAGCAGCACTCTCTATCGGATTTAGACTCTATTATCTGCGGTCTCTGTTCTCCACGAAT
>Ga0208769_1001104_pt1 | contig 12189 bp, 9 predicted proteins | sample AntAceMetag02UKC_FD_184768 | JGI IMG/M metagenome (GOLD analysis project Ga0208769, IMG submission 184768) | Saline lake microbial communities from Ace Lake, Antarctica- Antarctic Ace Lake Metagenome 02UKC (SPAdes) (version 2) | ecosystem: Environmental > Aquatic > Non-marine Saline and Alkaline...
GTCCTGGTCTTGGTCTTGGACTTGGAAAACCTGGTTGCGTAATAGGCTTTTTAATCGGTTTTTTCTTTCTCCGTTTCTTTGCTTTCTTTTTCCTAGGCATATATGATTTCCCACCAGGAACACTAATACTGCCTGGAGTTCCAATTGGAACGACATTACCTTTTTTCTTTTTCTTTTTGCTTAGCTTGCTTTTCAAAGCTTTTAGTTTTTTCTTTTTTGGCATAATCTTATTAGTTAAAAATTAGTTGTAGCAATCTCCAGAACCAGTAAGCAATAAATACTATCCATAGTATAGCAAAAATTGCTTTTACTAAGTCCCAGAACATTACTTTTTGAAGTTACTGAACCACTTATCTACTGTACCGATAGTAGCAGCAGTAAGAAGTATAGCACTTACTAACAGCAAGAGTTTCTCCCAGGTGAATCCGTTAAGCGCAATCTCCCTAAAAAAGAGACCAGCTTCACTCAGAGTAAATCCCCAGAACCGAACACTGTTAAAAATTAGTTTAAGTTTCTCTATCATTTTTATTTCACCACCTTTCAATCTTTAATCTTCTCGCCTTTTAAATTATAGTGAGGAATACTATTCCACATCTTTTCAGTTGGAACAGCAACAGTCTTACCAACAGTATTACCATCGTTCCTCATCTGGAATGTAGCTAGAATCTTAGCTGTGTCATCAATGAGAAGTTTACCACCGACAGCAATAGCAAAGCCACCATCACTTTGAGGGTCTACTAGTTGGTAAAGATGATTCTCTTTTAAATCCATAGGGGTATCCATTAGTAAATTATATATATATTCTTTAGTAATATTCTTACCAGGGCAAGCCGTAGCCCATACGTCTCTGTGAAGAATAATGTTCTCTTTTGGAATCTTATATTTATCAACGAGTATATTTAGTACGCCTCTAAGGTCTCGCTCCTGTGTCGCTGTGGGTAAGTCATAGTTATAATTACCAGTGAGTGCGATACCAATAGAATTAAAATTATAACCACCCAAACAATGTGCCCCTACCTCGTCCTCTAGCCTCGTCTGTATCATCCTATCCTCCAGAATAAGGAAGTGATAACCAACATAATAACCAGTCTTAGACTTAGGGAATCTCCTAACGTCTCTATGGTAGTTATTGATAGAAGCAATGGTAGTACTTTGTGGAGTAGCCGTGTGATGAATGATTAAGTATTTTGGTATCATAGGCTTTTAAATATAGAGGAGGGAAATAAACCAGCTTAGGTTTTGGATGTCTTTTATCTTAGACCTTGATTTGTCCCTCCCCCGTTACCGTTTTTTCTTTTACTTTTGTAAAGCAGAACGCTCCAAGTAGAAGCTACAAAAGCTCCGATTGAAGCGGTCATTATAATCCAAAAGAATTTAGTTAAGAAAGCAATTTGAGCTACGACTTCACCCATCTCTCTGTTGATAACGTCAATGTGATATGAGTTATTCCGTGCCATCTCTAGGAGGAACTGTGTTGTGTCTATCTCCGACATCTTCTTTATCTTTAATGATTAAACCTTTAAACTTCTCAAAGAAGAATCCTAAAACGAGAAGTAAAAAAATAACGTACCAAAGAATAGGTACATCAGCTCGTGTTATATGTAGTAAGAATGTTGCTATAACCATCATTGCAATAAAGTATTCCAACGATAGCTTAACGCCTTTGATTATATTCCAAACCTTCCTAACCGTTTTTGTTTCAACGGGCTTAGAAGTACCGTAATTAGTTAAAGCCATACTATCTTTTCTCCTCTTGCTTTACATTAAAATTACCAATAACAGCGTTGAGAACAGCAACTAACTCAAATATAGAAGCGTGTTGTGAGTCTGGAGATACTTCTACGCCACCCTCCCCAATAATATCAATGATTATTTCTCTCTTTTTAGGGGCTTCTTCGCTTTTTTCTGGTTGTTTGTCCTCTTGTTTTTTTTCGTTTTCAACCCCTTTTGTTACGATTGCCATAGGTTTATTATGCTAATTTATTAAATATTTGTCAATATGTAATATAATCCCTCACGCATATAGAGTATCATTACTTGACCCAAATGTCAATAAGACCTTCTCCTGGTGTACTTTTATCTTCTAACGCTTTGCCAACCAATGCGCCAACTTGTGGGTCGGCTGAATATTGAGCACATCCATTTATTGCTGTCGTAAGCATATCACCAGCTTTACAAGTGCCTACAACACGACACGGAACAACACCACCAAAAGCTACATACGGTCCTTTCTTTTTAGAACCTATCTTAACGCCAGGCTTTTCAGAAATAATACCAGCATAACGAATATCGTCTCCTCTATCAGAGGGAATAATACCTTCATTAGTAATTACTACAACTGAACCGTATGGTATCTTTGATAAACTTTCTTTTTCCTCCATAAAGTCAGCTTCCATTTTGATAACATTCGTAATTTGTTTTTCACGTTCAGCCTCTTGTTCTTCTTTTGTTGGTTTACGAGTCTTACCTACTTTTGATTTTTCATCTAAAAAATGTAAGTTTGAAAAGTCTTTCTCACGTATTCCCCTTATAACATCTAATTCTTCAGCATTTTTCTTTGCTTCTAATTTTAATTCAGTTGGCGAAAATTTATATTGTGGCGCAACTTTTAACTTCTCTGCTATATCAGCGTGATTGATTGATGTATCAAGAGCGTGTACTGCCTTCCATTCATTTGCATTATTGCCTAAATAACATAATTCATTATCATCAGGTTTAAAACAATTTAATCCGTTGTCTAATTTAACATCAGTTGTACCACCGTTACCGTATAAATGTAAATATCCACCTCCTGAAGAATTACCGATTACACCACCAACAGTAGTATTTTGAGAAATACTTATATATTTAGTATTAGCTGCATTTTGTATCCATAAATCAGTACCAAAACGTAACTGTAATTGTGCTGCCTCAAGTAATAATTTGATATTAGTTCCAACTTTAAAGTGCATAGCAGCAGTCCCAGTTAATCCGCCTGAAATCCTACCTGAATTTACGTTATCATCATTATAAAAACGTATATCATCTGAAGAAATAACAACCCTTTCACTAGTACCACTTCTTGACGTTAATGTACCAATGGCAACGAGTGATGTAAGTTTAGCAGCACCAGCTTTTGACATAGAAGCTATGGCAGAAGCAAAGTTAGCGTGTCCCCACCAAGTATTACCATCAGCGTCAACCTTGAATATATTATTAGCACTACCAATGGCTAGAGTAACACCAGTAATAGCACCAGCTGTTATCGTTCCTAGATTAGAAATAATAGAAGATAGAGTAGTTACATCCATTCGGTCAGCCTCAACGGAAGAAGCCGTTATCTTTCCACCGCTAATAGTAGTTGTACCACCATTAATCGCTTCAGTGAGAGTATCGCCACTAGAGAATGTAGTAAGACCAGTGATGTTAAGTTTAGCAGCAGAAATATAGAGTGCCTCTGAAGAAGCATTTATTGTAGCAATGATTTGTGCTTGACCGCCACTAGATTCAAGTGGAATAAAATTCAACTGGGAAACTGTGAGCATCCGAAATCTACGGGATAACATATCCTTGTGGGTGTGCATTGCCAGAGCTTCTGACATCTGCGATAAATTCATCAAAGGTACACCGATTCTGCCGATATATTTATTCCTTTCTTATGCTTCTAACAGAGTAACTTGAGCTATATACTCACGTTCTTCTGGTTTATTAGATACAGGGAGTATTTCTTTATACGCAGTAATTATCACCTTATAAATCGTAGAGACCGTAGCATCATCAGCGTGAGTCGCTGCTACTGTATTTCTAGCTCCCCTAGTACAACCAGTAAAGGTAGTACGAGTTTTACCAGTATAAAATATTTCCTCGTTATCAATACGGAACCTTCCCTGTTCTGGCGCATAGGATGGCACACTATCAACTGTAATAGTCGTATCGCTAGCTGTAATGTCAGTGGCATCATTAATTGCAGTCTCCCAATAATCATAATCTTCAAAATCAACAATACTATTTTTCCATCTAGTAACCCGTAATAGATTTCTTAACTCCTCTCCATACTTTGGCTCTTTAGATTCTGTATCTTTGAGAACCATATTATCACCACAACGTACAGCTAGTCTCCATAACTGCCTATCGCGAGGTAAGAGTAAAAATCTGAACACGCAATCTTTTAAGACTGGAGTAGAGCTACCGTCAGAATTAAGAATAATCTTGCGCTGAATAAACGGTGATTTAATATTAGAAGCGAAATAGAATGCAGCTGAAGTTTGACCAACTGTATTAGCTGTACCAAGCGACACCCACGTTGCTTCGTTATCAATAGAATATAAAACCTGGATAGACTCACCTTCTTCTAGTGCCTCAAAGTTTAAGTCTGCTGAATTCCACAGCTTAGTGATTGCTGGTTTATTACGATACTTACCAGAGATTTCAAACCCACTAGTTGGGAATGTAGTCTCATCAGTACGTTGTACCTTAGTAGTAGAACTATCAAGACCATAGAAATACAGGTTAGAAGCACCGTGTCCATAAGCAGCAAACGGTCTTTTATTGTTAGAGCCGAATCTATATTTGAATCCAGTGTACCAAAATTGACCATCGAATCTTAATCCCTGTAGCCACAAATCACCCTTCCAAGTAACAAGATAGAGGGAGTCAGTAGCTTCGTCGCTATTTGTAGTTTCCTTTTCTTCATAGAGTGGAATCAACTGCGCACCATTCCATCCATAATTAAATGTTAATCCATCAGTCTGACCAGAAATCATAACTATCTGATTGTGTATTTTTATATCTGGATTAACTAGGTTATCCCAGCGGTAGATTCTTTCAATATCATTTCCATCTTCATACCAAAGTTCCAGGGAAGGATAATCTGATACTAAGAAATAAAGTATTCCAAAATAATCTACTCCCTTAATAACCTGTTTATTCTTACCAAACTTCGCAAGCCTCGTAACCCACGTTGGCGGAGTGCCATCAATATCATCTGTATAAATGAGCATATCGCCGTCAGCAGCCGAAGAATATACGCCAGCATATAGCCTATTACCGACTGACTGTACCATCCTACAAAGATTCTTTGTATCGTAGACATCATAAAAACTAGTGCCGTCATACGTTTGAATAGCGTCATCAGTATCACTAGTAGTCATACCCATTACTAAACGATTCATACATACAGTCATCTGATTCACTTTTATAGTATCAGTAGCACCAGTAGTAACCGTAATATCAACAGTAGCATCATCTTGGTCTATACTGTACAACTTTGCCTTCGAAGCGTGAGATGTACCAACATATAGTTTTTGATTCCAAATAGCAGCAGAGGCGTAGGTATGCCCAGCAGCCAAACTCAAGACATCAGAAAGAGTAGGCAGTAACCGTAATTCGCCATATTCTTTGAGTGGGTCTATATTTTCTCCGTACTTATACTTCGCGTTATCTTTCCATATTGCATCTTGGTAGCCACCAGACCAATCAGTCTGTGCCCACGGAAAGTAAGAGGAAGCGTCTGAATAATCGAAATCTATCTCCGTTGGGACCGCTCCGTAAGTTGGAGCTTCTACCATATCTCTACTAGGTCTTTCTGGAGTACCTTCAAAAATATAACCCTGATTATTGATTGCTATGTCATAAAGACTTTTCTTAATCATAGTTTATTCGTCAGCTTTCATTGGAATAGGTCTAGCTCGTTTGGGTGGTCGGACTTTAGCCAACTCTTTATCACCCTTTCCATCAAAATAGTCTGATAATTTAGCAACCGTGTCGGCTGGATGATACGTTCTCTCCTTTGTAACAACTGCCGTCTCGGTCAATTTACTAGGAATAATCCTATTAAGATATTCAGCAGCAGCATAAAACTTAAACACATTCAGCCACTTAGTAGGAATATCAACATCATCAGTTGTCGCGTCTACCTCATCAAAGCCATAAAGATAATGAATCTTAATTGCATATCCAGCTGTATCGAAGTATGGTCTCATCTGTAACTGATTAGCTTCTGGTAAGAACCTCGCGTTACGGTTTGATTGTCCAATCTCTGACCACGGATTAGACGAGTTCGCTCTATAGAATACTTCGAGGATAGAAATAATATTCTCCGAGATACCATCTAAATCATACTCATATTGTTTCGCAACAGTCTCAAGTGTTGTGGTATCAATCGCTTCTTGGTAGAGGTCGTCTCTAACTTTACGAACGATACTATTGTAAATCTCTATCCAATCTTCGTCTCGGATATTTGCGTATTTATAATCTATAGATACATTATCACTACCAGAACCTGGCGCATTGCCAGCAGTAAACGTCAAAAGACCTGTATCGTGGTCAACGGTATAGTGAGTGGTTTCGGTTCTGACTGTACCACCAACCTTGACAGTGTAAGAGTCCTCTAAGATTGGCTTGTTATTAGTCCTAAAAGCCAGTGTAGAAGCATCGCCATCCCAGGTTTCCCTCGTTAGAATGGGGAAATCTTTGACGAAGCGTTGCATTTGTGTAATCCAGGTTGAGATTTTCATAGATTATTCTCCTTATTTTATTATGGCATTAATATTGTTTTCTGGCAAGTATTGGATAGTCTGACCGTTGACTCTTGAAATCCTTTGAAGTCGTAGCAGTCCCAACACCACCATATTCTATAGTAGTCGTTGTTGTAGTCGTCGTAGTAGTACTAGTGCTTGTCGTCGTCGTTGTTGTAGAAGTTGTAGAAGTAGTCGTTGCCATATATTTAGTTTAATACTCTTTTAGATTTCTGGATACTCTGAACCCGACCCTTGACTGGTGGTTCGTCTTCTCTCTTACTTCTACCAAGAGCATAATACATCGTAGTTGTCGTAGTAGTAGTTGTCGACGTACTTGTTGTCGTAGTAGTACTTGTGCTAGTTGAAGTAGAAGTCGTAGTAGTACTAGTCGAAGTACTTGTCGAGGTAGTACTTGTACTAGTCGAGGTAGTAGTTGTCGATGTACTCGTACTAGTTGAGGTGGAGGTAGTAGTTGTGCTAGTCGAAGTAGAGGTTGTCGTAGTACTTGTAGAAGTCGTACTGGTGCTCGTTGATGTGCTCGTTGATGTTGATGTAGATGTACTAGTAGAAGTAGAAGTACTAGTAGAGGTAGAAGTAGATGTACTCGTAGAAGTGCTAGTACTCGTTGATGTAGTAGTCGTACTCGTAGACGTTGATGTCGTAGATGTACTCGTACTAGTCGAAGTACTCGTAGATGTTGATGTTGAAGTACTAGTAGACGTTGAAGTACTAGTTGAAGTAGTGCTCGTGCTAGTAGACGTAGATGTACTCGTACTAGTAGAAGTACTCGTGCTAGTGGAAGTAGAAGTACTAGTGCTAGTTGATGTCGTGCTAGTAGAAGTTGAAGTACTCGTAGAAGTACTGGTACTAGTTGTAGTCGTTGAAGTGGAAGTTGTAGATAAGGGTTCACATTCTGTTCCGTCTATCTTAAACCAATCGAACCAACATTCAGCATTATTAGTAGTATCGCCTCTGCCTATAATTCCTGTATAAGTGTCCCAAGCCTCATAATCACAAGCAACATCTGAAGCTACTAAAACATTATCGTACCAAACATCACAAGCAGCTTGATTACTATGTATATAAAATCTGTATACGTGCCAAGCTGTTCCTGGGTCTACATTATATGCCTTGGTGCATTCTGGAGCTTCTCCAGCGGCACAAACATATATACCACCAGAGCCTATAGTCATAAAGAAATTATAACTATGCTCATTATTATCATCGGCTACATCTAATCTGAATGGTCCTCGAACATCAGATTCACTTCCCAGTTTCAATCTGAATTCAACCATATAATCACCACTACCAATATCAACATCAAATCTTCTAATGTAATCTGTTCCCGAATTACTGGCATCTAGTAAATGAAAATTACCAGCTGGGTCTACCTCAACACTAGAGCCAATCTGTTCACTTACATTCCAATCATCTAGGTCATCAAATGGTTCATCTACTAATTCCCAATCACACTCTGGTAATGTAGTAGTTGTTGTTGTAGTAGTTGTACTCGTAGACGTACTAGTGCTAGTTGTACTAGTTGATGTAGTACTTGTGCTTGTTGATGTACTTGTCGAAGTTGAAGTAGACGTACTAGTGCTAGTAGATGTGCTCGTTGACGTACTCGTTGAGGTACTCGTCGAAGTTGATGTACTAGTAGAAGTAGACGTAGAAGTACTAGTTGAAGTTGTACTCGTACTAGTTGTGGTAGTTGTAGAAGTACTCGTACTAGTGCTAGTTGAAGTAGATGTAGTACTTGTAGAAGTCGTAGTCGTTGAGGTACTTGTTGATGTAGATGTCGAAGTAGTACTCGTACTTGTCGATGTCGTAGTAGTAGATGTACTGGTTGTAGTTGTACTCGTAGATGTCGTACTTGTCGAAGTACCCTCGATTAATACGCCGTGTCCGTGTTCACAAGTGTCTGTACCAATCCTACCAACCCAAGTCAATAAAAGGTCGTGGTCTCCACTTACGTGGTCTGCTCCTTGTGGTTGATAAATCGTAACGGTATCAACTACTGCATCAGTTGATGGGTCGAATGTATCAGCGGGATTTTCTAATAATGGGTCAAAAGATTCATCGTTACAATCGTGTCGTCTATATTCAATTATATGGTCGTGTAGCCAAGTAAGATACAATATTGAATCACCGTGTTCTGCAATAATACAACCTCTATGAGAATCATCAGCTTCAGCTATTTCTTGTGCTACTCCCCACACATCAGTATCTCCAGCATCACGTTCTTTAAATTGTATAGAGTGGTCAGCATCCGTATATAAAACGTGTAGATGTTCTTCATTAGCTTCTATACCGTGTTCAAAATCAAAGTGTGCTTTATCTGCACAAGTATTTAAAGCTACGGTCTGTATCGTTTCCCAACTACCATTATCATTAAATCTGGAATAGATATCATTATCCTGCTTCCAGAGAAACATCATATCCTTTTTAAGCGAACCAGTTTCACCTATAGACCTAACTGATTGACCGTGAATAATATCTGTATTTCCAGTATCGCTTACATCTTCAGTAGCATCCCATCCAGTAATATCTTTAGTATTCGTTTGTTTTTTAGTACGAACATAAATATTAGTCGTATCATCTAATACAGCAGAAACCCATAATGTTCTACCGCTAGTATTGCGGTCTGCTGCCATATTAACTTTTTGGTAAGTACCGCCATCATCAGAGCCATCAAAGACTTTAGTAGTATTCCCCCAAGCCCATCCAGTTAAAGATGCTTCATCACTTTCTGCGACATATACATCAACTCCGTCAGAATAACAAATAGTCATTTCAAGACCATCATAAGAACCACGAACAGTAAAATCACCTTGCATTGCATTAGCATCAAAACCAGAAACGTCAATTCGTGCATTTGTATTCTCTGTCCAGTTATCACCATCTATATCAGCATCAGCGATATACCAAAACTCAAAGCGGTCATTGACGGGACAATAAAACATCTTCCAATAATAATGATTAATATTATCGTGCCACGCTTTTCTTTGCCAAGACGCACCATATATTCTTTCACATTCTAAGGTTGTCGTCGTTGTCGTCGTTGTAGTACTAGTAGAAGTAGATGTAGAAGTACTAGTCGAGGTTGTACTCGTGCTAGTGGAAGTAGAAGTGCTTGTAGACGTAGAAGTACTTGTCGTACTCGTAGATGTAGAAGTACTTGTCGAAGTTGAAGTAGAAGTGCTAGTACTTGTTGAAGTGCTAGTTGTACTTGTTGTACTAGTAGACGTACTCGTAGAAGTAGTAGACGTAGATGTTGAAGTACTTGTAGAAGTAGTACTTGTTGATGTACTAGTTGAAGTGCTAGTTGAAGTAGACGTGCTAGTGCTAGTAGATGTGCTAGTCGAAGTAGACGTTGAAGTACTTGTAGAAGTGCTAGTTGAAGTTGTAGTCGTTGATGTACTAGTCGAAGTAGACGTACTAGTCGAAGTAGACGTTGATGTCGTTGTGGTACTAGTACTTGTTGAGGTTGAGGTTGACGTTGACGTTGATGTAGACGTGCTAGTTGAAGTACTTGTCGAAGTAGATGTAGAGGTACTCGTAGAAGTAGTCGAAGTGCTCGTACTAGTACTTGTAGATGTAGACGTGGATGTGCTAGTAGAGGTAGAGGTAGAAGTAGAAGTTGATGTACTTGTTGAAGTACTAGTTGAAGTTGTTGCTCCACCTTCCTCATAAGTGGCATAGATAGAAAGTCGATAATTATATGAACTAGCCGTCGCTGTCCAGGGGTCTTCTGCTTTTCTAGTATTATAGGAACTAGCACCAGTTGTTGATTCTGCGTAAAAGTTCCTATTGCCAGTACCACTATCATAAGATATATATATATCCGATGACGAAACGTCTACTCCATTACCAAGTGCCGCCAAAACATAATCATCTGCACTTAATGCTTCAGAGCCAAAGCCTATGTCTCTAAATGTAGTTCTACTAGTAGTTATAGAATGATTTAAACTCTCTGCGCTCGCTATTAAACCGTGCGAACCAGAACCACCACTATCTTCTCTATAAATTCCATAAAATATATCAATACTTTCAGAACCAGAAACACACCATAAAGCTGCTGCCACTTCAATAACACTTCCAGCATCTGCTAAATTATAAGTAGCCCCAGACGTGCTCGATGTATCATTAAGATTGTCTGCAACTTTTCCCCACCCACTTCCTCCAGAAGAAGTACATCCAAAAGTTAGACCAGAAGCGTGTCGTATAGGGTATACTGCATTATCAAGAAAATCTTGAGGAATAGTAATGATTTGTATGCCTCGTTTTGCGTCTATGTGAAGTTCACCCCAAACTTCAGTTCCTACTGCATCAATAATTTTTGGTCTATAAATATGGAATGCTTTACCAACTTTATATTCCATTCCAGCACTACTATTCATTCCACCTTTAGTTTGATGATAAACAGCATAAGAACCAATTACATTGTCTGGTCTAATATTTCCATTATCTATTTCTTCCTGATTAAGTTCTGGTTGATAGAAAAAATCTAACCCCTTAGTTTCAAGTGAAAATTCTAAAACATTACTTACTGGTTTTTCTTTTAAGATTACTTCAAATTCATAACCGCCTTCGGGTAAATCTTTACTAGGTGGTAACTCATAAAAGTTAATCTCTTTCTTAGAATTAGAAATTTTAATCTTCCCATCTTCTAAAATAGGAGTTTTATTTTCTAACTCCTTGTCAATGAACCTAAATGAAGCATTTACTTCATTATCCCAACGCATTAATTTTACCTGTGGCTTGAAGTCTGGTTGCTTTGTATCACCAACTTCAACACTAATCCTATTATTAGAATCGTCTTCTAGTATTTTGCTATATGTATTGTTTAGTAATTCATAATTCATAATATCTCCTCAATCTGCTTAACAACTTTGTCCAAAGAGTAGTTATCCACAATGTGCTGTTTATAGCGTGTAGATAAATATTCACTAGACAATATTTTAGGGATTTTGTCAATAGTATCGAATATAGTCTCTGGCAACCAAATCTGCTTAGAACCCCAGAAGTTATTAATTATAGGCTTAATCCCTTTAGCCATAGCCTCTCCTATGGATAGATTAAAGCTCTCGGATAGAGAAGGACATAAAAGGTAGTTAATAGAACATTTCTCGTACCATTTGTCAAGGTCTACTATGTGTCCGTGGAAGGTAATTCTATCCTTCATTGGCTCGATAACGTGGTCAAAATACTCACCCGACCTAGTCGCGGGACCTAAGCGGGGCACTCCCGCTATATGAAAGTGGCTAGTTGACATAATAGACATAATGTGGGGTACTATCAAAGCACCCTTATCTGCCTGGAAATGACCAACTATAGCAACATTCGGTCCATCACTACACTGATTAAATGTCCATTTGTCAAGGTCTATACCATTAGGGATAACGTGTACCTTGACATTATCAGGAATATGTGGTATAACCTTTTCTTTGATATGCTCTGATACTACAATTAAGTTATCCACAACCTCCCAGTTTATCTTTAAGAACCATCCAGTGTACGCTTCAACCGCGTGTAAGCGCACGATGACGTTCTTATTTTTCAGATAATCCACGTTTTCATTGGTGAATTTGACCACATTGTTGTCCGCCCACTCGAACCAAACAACATCAACCTCTGGTTTAGTAGGATTGACATAATCAGGGGAATATGTTATAGTATGAGTTTTCCCTAA
>Ga0208769_1001105_pt1 | contig 12188 bp, 27 predicted proteins | sample AntAceMetag02UKC_FD_184768 | JGI IMG/M metagenome (GOLD analysis project Ga0208769, IMG submission 184768) | Saline lake microbial communities from Ace Lake, Antarctica- Antarctic Ace Lake Metagenome 02UKC (SPAdes) (version 2) | ecosystem: Environmental > Aquatic > Non-marine Saline and Alkaline...
CAAGTGATAGCACTTTTTAAGGATATGAGAAAAAATACATGTTTTTCTAGTTAACTGTTTGTATGAAGTTGTATATAAATATTTATATTATGTAATATATATATATATATATATATATATATATATTATATATTATTATATATATATATATATTTATATTATATAATATATATATATATATATATATATATATATATAGTATATTGTAGTATATATATATATAAATGAATCTCTTTATTTACACTTATCTAAAAATTTAATGATTTTTTTTTACAAGATCAAAAAAATACCGATTTAACTAAATTTGCACTTTGATTAACATACCCTAGAGAGCTTCTAATACTAGTTTCCCCTAGTTTCCTCTTTGAACACCCTAAAATAGCCCTTTTCTTCATAAAAAACCTATCAAAAATAGTACCCAAGTTATACCTCTTGAACTTATTTAACCAAGAAAACGAAAGATTTATATATAAGCTTGATTTAATTCGGAATGAAGGTGATAATATGGCTAGTGATGAATTAGTCTTTGATAAGAAAATAGAAACTCTTTTCAAAGAAGTAGATAAGATAATTGATATTAGATCAATTAAGAAGTCGAATGATTTAACTGTGAATAGTAAGTTAAAATATTCATACAATTTTTCTAAACTATACTTATATATAGTAAGTTCTATTAGAAGGAAAATTGTTATGTTTACTGCAGATGGTTTAGTTGAAGCAACAGATGTAATAAAGAAAGAAGTATATAAGCATTTAAAGTTCTTAATAGATTTAGGAGAAATGAAAAGGAATAGGAACTCAAGCGTGTTTAGTTATGTTGTGTCAAAACCAATAGATAAGTTCTTAACAGAAGAGAGATTAAGATTAGCAATAGACACAGTTAAAGGTGAAAAAGATTAATGAAGAATTTTATAGTTCAAAAATAGAAATATTGGAAGACTATTTAAAACTCCATAACCCAAATGATTTATCTGCTACAGAAATATCAAATGATTTAGGTATGGATAATAAGAAAGAAGTAATTATAGATGTAAAAGAATTATTATCTTATGACTCAGATATGGTTTCTTTTATAGCATCACACAGTCAAGACGCAATAAGATTATTTGAAATAGCAATTAATAACATAGTTGGATCCTCAAAAGTAGAAATAAGATTTATCAACATGCCAAATACTTACAAGAAACCTATTTGGAAGATTAGATCTAAAGATGTTGGTAAATTCTATTTCTTTGAAGGATATATAAGAAGAGTATCTGAAGTAAAACATAAACCAAGATTAAAGGTCTATGAGTGTCCACAATGTGGTAATCATATAACAGTTCTTCAATTAAATGGCCCTAAAGCACCCACTAAATGTGGCTGTGGAAGAAAAGGAAAGTTTAGGCTAATTAGTAAAGAAGTATACAATTTTCAAAAAGTAATACTTGAAGAAGATACATCAGAGCAAGGAAACGAAACAGAACCCGCAAAGAAAATGGTTTTGTTAAAAGAAGGACTTGCAGACCCATTCATTACAAACAAGCTCAAACTCAGTTATAAAGTGAGAGTGTATGGTTCCATTGGAGAGATGGTAATAAATGAGAAGGACGATGAGTATATTACTTATATTGAAGCAAACAATTTAGAATTTCTTGGAGATTCATTCTCCATAAACATTTTATCACCAACTTGTATTGCTAAGATTAAAGATATAGTTGAATCCGACAAAGACATATTAACTAATATGGCTAACTCAATCGCACCATCTCTTCATGGACTGTACAATATTAAGAAAGCTATCATGTTATCCATCATTGGTTCTAATCACACTTATGAAAACAAGGTATTAATAGAGAGGGGGAACGTGCACATTTTATTAATTGGGAGTCCTGGGGGGGGCAAGAGTGCTATAATGCAAAATGTTAATAATCTAATACCTGGTAGCAGATACGCCTCTGGATCAACCGCTTCCGGAGTTGGTCTTGTAGCCACTGTTCAGAAAGATGAATTACTTGGTGGTTGGAGTTTGTTTCCAGGAGCAATACCACTTTCTAATAAGTCAATAATATTACTTGATGAACTTGATAAAATATCTTCAGAGGATATGGGTTATCTTAATCAAGCACTTGATAAACTAGAAGTTCAAGTTGATAAAGCAATGATTCACACGAAATTACAATCTGATACAACTGTTATAGCAGCTGCTAATCCTAAGCATAAAATATTTGACCCAAACAAACCAATATGGGTTCAGTTTAGTAATTTAAACAAAGACTTAGTTGATAGGTTTGATTTAGTATTTGCCACACCCAATATTTCAAAAGGTGAACACTCAAAAGTGTTAGATAAAATATTTGGTAGATTCTTATCTGGTGATAACTCTGGAAGAATATACTCTGAAGAATTAATAAGACATTACGTGTTATACGCAAAAACGATTAAACCAAGACTCACAGAAGAAGCACACCAATACTTAAAGGAAGAATACACAAAGATATTAGACCCGAAAGGTTTAGATGAAGGAGTATTTCTTTCTAACAGGATTGTTCCATCAATTATTAGGTTAACAATAGCTGCTGCGAGGTCAAGGTTTTCAAAAGAAGCAACTGTTGAAGACGCGAAGACATCTATTGGTTTACTTAAAGAATCTCTTATGAGTATTGATGTTTTAAAGAATGGAGTCTTTGATGCTGTTACTTATGAGAGAGTTGTTCCTACAAAGAACATAGGCAAAGCAGAGTTAATATTAAAAACAATAGAACAATTAGATACTGGTCCTGGAGTTGAAAGAACTAGATTACATGCAGTATTAGAAGAGCAAGGATTTAGTGAGTTTGATTTAGATAAGTTACTTTCTAATTTATCTAATGAAGGAAGCATCATAAGTCCAAGAACAGAATACTTTAAGGTGTTATAAATGATTAATATAAAGAAGAGATTAACAATAAGATTTAGTTCAGTTGGATGGATTAAAAAAGTTGATTATTCTATTGAAGATAAATTAAATTATGTCTTTGGTAACGACTATGTAATAAAGGATGACCCATTATATTGTGGTGATGCGATTAAAATATATAATAAAAAACACCCGATGATAAGTAGAACAATATTGAGGTCAACAGTTTGGGAATTCAATATTGAAACATTATTTAAAATAAAAGAGAATTTAGACCTTATAATTAAAAGGTCTTGTGAGGTTATACTAAAATGAATGAAGAAACTGAAATGCAAAAGATAGTTGATAGAATCAAAGTAGTGATTAAGAAAGAACTATGTGGTGTTGGATGTAAGGTGACTATCAAAGCAAAAGAGTTTGAAATAAACTTTGAGGTATAAAATGGTTAAGAAGAAAGAAGATGTTGAAGACTATTCAAAAACATATGAAGCAAATGAAAATGCTTTAGTAGGTAAAGACAAAACAGAAGTTAAACAAATGATGAAAGAAGGAACACTTACAAAATGTTCTGGATGTGAATATGTAAGGTATTCAGTTTATATGATTTGTCCTAAGTGTGGACACAAGGAGGAAGCAAATGAAATACACAAATAAGTTTGATTTTCCAGATTATGTAATGGAGTATCTTGAGTTTGATGAATATGATTATGACCCAAACACTTACTCAGCGACGACTCTGATGAAGCCCGCAAGGATTACAGTATTGGAAAGACAAAACAAAGAAGCTCTTGAAACTGATTATGCAGATATAATTCCTAGTAGATATGGTACTGCTATCCACGATAGTTTTGAACACGTTGGAATATCTCATTCAATACAAGAGGAAAGAGTTAAGACTATATTTAAGGACCTTATTATAACTGGTAAGTTTGATATGCTTAAAGAGATAAGCAAAGGTTTCTACAAACTGGTTGACCTAAAAAGCACAAGTGCTTGGGCAATAGTCTATGGTGATAAGAACGATGATTACATTAGACAACTGAGTATCTATAGGTGGTTATGTACTTTAAATGGTTATAGGGTTTCAAATAAAGCAGAGATATGTTTCTTCTTTACAGATTGGAATAGAGCATCTGCAAATAAGAATCCAAACTATCCACAAGCAAGAGTTCATATACTTCCTTTAACTTTAATGTCTATTGAGGCAACAGAAGCTTATGTTGAAGAAAGGATTGGAGTAATCAATGCTGCATTTAAAGAATTACCAAGATGCACAGACAAAGAGCTTTGGAAAAAGAAACCAGAGGATCCACCTAAGAGATGTGCCTACTGTAATTGTAGAAACTTCTGTGAACAATATAAAGAAATGGTGGGTGAATAAAATGAGTATGAAATGTACTATCCTATGCAATGAGGATGAAGAAGATAAATATGCTTATTTTCATGTCTGGAAGCATGCAGGAACAGGAGAATATTTTATGGAGATAGGAGACCAAACAATAAGGTTATCTGAAGAAGAAGTTAAAACAATGATTTATGGAGCTAAAAAAGGTTTTTACATTAATGAAAGCATGTTTGAGGTATAAAAATGGATTTTATGGAGATAGATTAAAATGGAAATTAAAATACCAGAGAAAGTAACAAACATAATGGCTCACTTAATTAGTCACGGCTATGAAGCCTATGTAGTTGGAGGATTTTGTAGAGATAGTTTATTAGGTGTCGAACCACATGATGTAGATCTATTTACTGATTGTCAAGACTTAACTGGACAGTTTCCAGATGCTAAAGTAATTGGTGGAGAAGAAAGACAAGAAAAAATCCTCACAGTTATAGTTGATGACGTAGAAGTATCTTCTTATAGAGCTAATGGCAATAGAACTGAAACTGGTTATTCATTATCACAACATCAAAAAACTTGTGATTTGTCAATAAATAGTATTTGTTGTGATATTAATGGTAAGATAACAGACACTCAGAAAGGAGTAGATGATTTAAATCAAGGAATACTTAGATTTGTCGGTGACGCCTCTGATAGAATAAAAGAAGACCCTCTTAGAGTTCTTAGGCTTGTTAGGTTTAATTGTAAATATCCAAGTTTTGGGTTGATTGGTTACACTCCAGAAGATTTCAAAAAAGATGTAATAGCATTAAAAACAAATTTTCCTCAAGAGAGAGTAAGAGAAGAATTAATTAAAATGTTAAATTGTGATGATGCGTATAAGGTAAGATTATTTCAGTTATTTTTAATTTACTATTTTGATGAATTTTCAGATTGTAGTAAACTTGGTGGTGGAAAGTTCCACGATGAATTAGTTGGAGCACACTTACTTAATTCACTTGGATTTATATCTAAGATAACAGATAATCCTTTACTTAGGTTTGCAACACTCTTTCATGATATAGGTAAAGCAGAATCTAAGTCTATTAAAGATGATGGATTACATTTTTACAACCACGAGACTATAGGTGCAGATATAATTGGAAGGCACATGGATAAGCTAAAATTCTCTAAGGCTGATATCATTTATGTCAATAGATTAATTAGATCACATATGTATTCTTACAAATCAGAACCCAAATTAAAGTCTTATGTTAGATTCTTTGGTAAACTTGAGAGAGATAATGTTCCTGTTGAAGATTATATTATGTTACTCTACTCAGACAATCAAGGAAATATGGATAAGCCTAGAATTAAGTTTGGAGACTTCATTAAAGGTAACTGGTTATACAAGAAATACTTTGAACTTAAACATACTAAAGTACCCTTTAAAGTTTCTGACTTAGAAGTAAAGGGTAAAGATGTTATGGATATACTTAAGTGTTCTCCTGGACCTATTATTGGTGATACTCTTAGAGAGATATTTAATAAGGTAATGGACGGAACTCTTGAGAACAATAGAAAAGATTTACTAAACTTTTTGAGGAATAAAAATGTCAAAGATTGAATTAACATTAGATGAAGATGATTTAATAGATTATATATTTAGTAGGCTAGAAGGAATATGTCATTTTGATACTGTTACTAAAATAACATTAGATCCAAACTTTAGTGAATTGGTTGTTGAACTAAGAGATGATTGCGATTGCTCAAGCAGTATGATTAATATAGAGTGGGTCGTAAAGAGGAAGAAAAATGGAAAAAATAAGTTATAAACAATTCGTAATTGTGCCAAAGAAACCTAAAATGTCTAAAGGGAAGATAGCAAGCCAAGTAGCTCATGCTACATTCTTAGCACTAGAGAAACAAAGAGTAACACCATTAAGAGATAGACAAAAGTATTTAATAAGTCAATGGAAAGAAACAGGAATGTGTGTAATCGTTTTAGAATGTGACGACACAGAACAACTTGTTAATATTGCAAGTTATTTAGATCAATGGAAAGTTCCAAACCATATTTATTATGATGAAGGATTAACAGAGATAAGGCCAATGACACCAACAGCATTAGCTACAGGGGTATTGGATTGGAAAAGCTTTTGGATGCTAAGCAAGTTACATTTATTCAAATCAAAATGATATACAAAATAAAGTATAATAACTTAGTAGCTGTATATGGTAGTTGGCTGCCTGCTATGTGTTTTGGTGACTTACTAAAGGTTGCAATAAGACACAACATACCTAATATTAAATATCCTGTTGAAAACTACCTTGAAGAAGTCTTTAATAATATAATTAAGGAGTTAGATTTTAGGGAAGAAACAGATAGAGCACATTCTATTCATGATGACGACGTTACTGTAACTTATGAGATGTTATATCATAATGATCATGGCCTTATGTTTGAAGGTAACGGCAAGACACTTACCTACATTTCTAGAATATACTTGGAGGATGAAAATGATTGATATAAATGATATGATAGAAACACTTGAAGTCAATGGTACTGAAAGCACAATAAGACTTTTAATAAGTGCAATTGAAGAATTAGAAAAAAGAGTTGAAGAATTAGAAAATCTGATGAATGATAATCTTGTTGATGTTGAAATGAAAGCTGATTGTAATACAAGAGACATAGTTAAACTTAACAAAAAACTAACTGATTACATACCAAAAACCGAAAGATTTATATAAGAGTTTGATTTAATAAGATTTGATAAAATGGTGAAAAAGAAAGCAAAAAGGTTATCTATTAATGTTACAAAAAGTATAGAAGAAACCCTAAAACTTTATTGTGATGATAGTAAAGGCAGTTTACCTCTTTTATTTAAGATGATTGGTATGCTAACAGGGATTAGTGAAAAACAATTAGAAGATAAAAAAGTATTAAGTATCTCAGATCAAAAAGAAGAATTCCTTGATACCGTGATGTCAGTGTGTTTCTTTGCAGGAATATTTATTGCAAAAAAACATCCAGAACTAATTAAGAAGTTTAAATATGAAGAATTTGAAGAAGAAGACAAAAAACAAAAAGTAGTATCACCAAATTATCTGGGATAATAAAAAGAGTAAAAATTTATTTAAAAACAAAACTAAAACAAGGCGAGGTAAAAAAATGGAGAATGAAGAAAACCCAGTTTACACAATTACTGGTAAAATAGACGAAGTATCCGAAAAACCTAAATCAACAGGCGGAATATTTAAAAAAATAAAAATACAAGGAATGACTTTTAATGTGTTCGATGAGAAATGGTTTGATTTCTTACATATTGGTGAAATAATAAAAGCAAGTTATAACAAGACAACCAAAGGCGAATACACTTATAAAAACATATTCTTCATAATTAAAGCAACAGAACAAGAAATGGTTACAGCAGCAAATGCAAGACCTGTACCAACAGTGACGCAAGGTAACACCACAATTAATAATAAAGAAGTTGATTGGGATGGAAAAGAAAAAAGGATCATAAAAGAGAATGTTTTAAACAGGGCAGTAGATATGTTTATAGCTGATAAGATAGAAAAAGAAGAAATACTAAGAACAGCTGATAACTTTCTTGACTGGGTTTACGACAAATTTCCTAAGAAAGAAGAGATAAAATCCATTGATGAAATAGAAGAAATAGAAGTATTAAAAGAAGTTACTAAATAAGTAGTTTCTTCTTCTATTTTTTAAAAGGAGAATTTATATGTCAGATTACAACTATGTTTATGATAAGAGGTATTCAAAGACAAAAGCTAAGGCTGATAGGAAGAGGGTTGAACTCAAAATACCAAAGTGCAAGTTTTTATCAAATAGGTTTGTAATAAAAAATGTGGAGGTAATCAAATGAATTGGGCAGGAATTGTGATATTAGTGTTATATGGTGTAAGTTTATTAATTAGTGCAAAGGTACATGGAGAACTTAAAAAAGGAAAGAATAGTTTTTGGGTATCAACAATAGCTGCGGTTATTATGCTAACATTAATGTATTTTGCAGGAACTTTCAATTGAGGTAATAAAATGGTTTTAATGAGAAAGATTGAATTATATGTAATTAATTTAGGAGATGATTTTAGCGAAGATGATATGATTGAACAAATAAAGAATTCATTAAATACTGTTTCAATAAATTGTATGACTAAGTTTGGTGATGTTAAAGAAAAAGATATTGGTGAATGGCATGATAATCATAAATTTAATATTAAATATACTTCAATAGAAGAATATAGGGGAGAATTTAAATGAATGTAATAAGACCTGGTGAAAAACCAGTAGAAAAACCAATAAATGTAGAAGAAATAAAAAAAAGTGTAATGATTAAAGACAATAATTGGTATGCACAAAAAGCATTAGAAAGAAATGATTTATTAGATAACATGGTTTCTGAATGGAACGAGATAACAGTACCATATAGTAAACTCTTATTCGTCTTTTGTAACAAGTTATCAATTTTAAGAAAACAATTTGAACACGACTCTTTCTCAAAGATAATAAGAGAATTCTCAAATCACCCAGATATAAGAAACCCGCCATCACCCGGGAGAATATGGAACTTTCTTAAATTATTAGAAAACAAGCCAGAAATAATGCAGGCAATAGAATACCCAGATAAGAAAGATAATCAAGAAAAGTATTATTACAAAAAAGATGGAACACTATTCACAGAGTTTTATATAGAATTATTTGGTAGTCGTCACGCATTACCCAATGATGTGGTTAGACTCCTGGAAAAGAGAGGTATTAAAGAAAGATGGTCTTATAGGAAATTACTTGAAAAAATACATGAAGCAACAGAGGACACAACACTAATGACACAGAACGATAAACTTAAGAAGTCACACTTGATTAGAAAAATAATAGCAAAACTAAAAGGGTTAACAGTTACACAACTTGAAGATTTATTAAACAAAATGGAAAATGCTACTTAAATGCAAGAATTGCGGTTACACATTATTTAAAAATGAAGACTACAACCCAAGAAGATGCCCAATATGTTTCGGCGTATTGGAAGAAATGTTATAAGATAACAGAGAAACATAAACAGATAATGGAAGCCATAATGAATAATAAGTTTCCAGTAATAAGATTACAAGATCTTATTAAAGCAGTTAAGTCAAGCAGAATAGTAATATCAAGAGAAATTAAGACATTAACTAAAGCAAACTTAGTTAAATCAGAGAATAGGGTGGGAACCCTAATTGTTTGGCTAACAAGAAAAGGCATTAAGAGTTTTAAAAAATGGGAAAAAGAGGAAGGCCAAGCCTTAAAAAAACAAATTACTCAAACCTAAATTATAAAAAGATACAACCTTACGAGATGGTTAAGTTATTAATAGACTTGTTAAGTAAGGCTTCAAGAGGATTAAGTGTTACAGAGATAAGTAAGAAATTTCTTACTTCACTACCAGAAATAAGAAACATGTTAAATGACTTAAGAAACAAAGGCATTGTTTATAAATATGTGGATATTTATTTCCATAAAAAATATATAAAAAAATATGAGGTTATACAAAATGAAGATTAAACAAAAAATGAAAGATATAAAAATAACACAAGAAGGTGACAAATACTTTATTGAAAATGTTTCAGTTCAAGAACTTACAAAAGAAGAGTTTAAAACATTTAAGAATAACACAGCTAATGACTTATTATTTTATGAGAACATGGTAAGAAATGCAAGTTTACAATCTAAATTAACCCCAAAAATAGAGGATGAAGAACTCGCAATACTAACAGAGATACAAGTAAAAGCTCTTAAGAACGCTGAAAGAATGATTGCCACAGAGAAAGCAAAAGAGGACTTGTTCAATGCAAAAACAAAGTACGGATTATTTCTTAAATATAAGAAAGCTTTAGATAATATGAAAGATTAAGTAGAAGATGAAGGAGATTAAAGTTGTTATTTGCCCTAAGTGTAGGAGAATGCAGGTAGTTCAACAGAACATACCTAAGAACGCATTTAAGTGCCGTTTATGCGGTAAAAGCACGAAAGAGGTAAAGATACTATACAAAACAGAAAATGCTGCTGACGCACGTTTATTTATGTCTGAAGCAATTTTTAAAACGAGGTAAAAGAATGATGGATGAAAGATTTGAATTTGAGAACATTGTAGTAGATGTTATAACAGAAGTAAAGCAAGAAAACACAGCTATAAAAATTGGAGAAATTGGATTATTATGGATGAAACCAGATACTGGAGACGGAATGCACACAGTTATTAATTTTGAAAGGTTTTATGATTATGAAACTTTAATGGTAGCAAAAAAAGGAATAGAATTATTACAAATGGCTGAACAAAGAAATGAAGATGAAGAAGGAGATAAATCTAAAAAGGTTTAAGGAGGAAAAAAGAATGATGAATGAAGAAGAAAAAAAAATAGATCAAGACTTTTTCAAGTCAATTGAGAAAGAAGAAACAGGTGTGGGTTTAGACGATGAAGACTACAAAGATTTAGACAAACCAATAGAAGATAAAAAAGAAGTAAAAGAAGTAACACAAGAGATTACTGATGATAAAAAAGAAGCACCAGTGGAAGCACCAAAAGAGGAATCAGAAAATGAGAAACCAAAAGAAGATGCAAAAAGTAGCGAAGGAGAACAACCTGCTAAACCGGAAGACAAAAAAGAAACTACTGAAGTCCCTAAAGTTGATGGAGAAGCACAAAGCAAACCTGCCACTACTGGACAAGAACCTACAAAATAAAATACGTAGTAAACTTAAAAAGATTGAAAAAACTGATGCATTTATGGGTAAGTTAGATTCATATTATAACTCAGCTTTAAAGAAGTTAGATAAAGATTTATCTGCCCTAATAAAGGATTTAGAATGCATAGAGATTTCTTAATTCAAAAAGTGTTGCGACCAGAAGTTAGAGAAGATACTTGGAGAGCATCTATTAAGAATGCTTTCCGGTATTCTCTTCACGAATCAGATGATCATATTCTTTTAAAATTTAAAAGGTTTCATTACTGGAGAAGACAAGGAGCTGATGTCTACACCGAACTTATTCTTAATAAACAAAACCAAGGTCTAAGACCAGACTTAGTTATTGTTTTAGATAAAAGCATATTCATAGAAGAGATTGTTTGTTCTGAAAAAGAAGAATCAATTGTTAAAAAAAGAAAAACTTACCCATTCAAGATAAGCGTGTTTAACACGAAAGGGGTTAGTCTAAAAACTCTTTCATTTCTAAAGCCCTAGCAGCTTCTTTATTAATTGTGATAATACCACTAGACTCTAATTCTTTAAGAGAATTAATAACAACCTTTGTATACTCTATCTTATTAATCTTACTAGGATCAAGTTTTTCAATAAAGGATCTACTCATTTCATTACTTATCTTAATCTGTTCCCTTATCTCTCTAGCCATTGAAATTACTAATTTAATATCCTTTGATTCTCCAGATTCTTTAAGTTCACCAATTAGTTTCCAAAGTATCTCATTTATACTCTTAAGTTGATTTGTAGAGTTAAGAACTTCTTTCTTAATAGCTTTATTTAACTCTGGATTAGTCGCGACTAACTCCGCTCTCCTTGTTGCATACACATCATAAGCTCTCTCTACTGCTTGTGGTGATGGAAAGAAATCAAACTTATCTCTTATGCCTTCCGCAATTACTGTCCAAGACATATTAAGAGACGCCTCTGAACCTATATATTTTAGAACTTCTGGAGATCTCAACCCGGTTCTTGTTCTCTTATTCACTCCCTCTTTTGTATTTACCACTCATATTACCTCTTAATCTATTGATTTTTTTATATTAAAAACTATGTCTTCACTTTTATCAATATTACTAGAGGTGAATGTTATCTTAAGTTCTGACAAATAATCACTATCATCAATATTGCTTTCAGTTCCTGATATAGTTATTGTTAAAACACCTGTTGCAGCACTTGTTTTATCAAAGTCACCGTCTGCTTTTGATATAATCGCTGTTCCACCTTT
>Ga0208769_1001113_pt1 | contig 12119 bp, 5 predicted proteins | sample AntAceMetag02UKC_FD_184768 | JGI IMG/M metagenome (GOLD analysis project Ga0208769, IMG submission 184768) | Saline lake microbial communities from Ace Lake, Antarctica- Antarctic Ace Lake Metagenome 02UKC (SPAdes) (version 2) | ecosystem: Environmental > Aquatic > Non-marine Saline and Alkaline...
GTATTTTTTCAAGAACTGCTAAGTATTCAGGCTGGGTTATTCTCGTAGCTACACCAGATGAATTGGGTAAGTCACAACAGTATTGGTATCATTTATATACCACCGCTAAACGAGCACAGAACGGAGAAGGAGAAAGTGCGTGGGAATTAATTGAAGGACTCTACACCGAGAATATCTTTATTCCAGAAGCGAAGAGAATGGAGTTTATTGAAAGATTGAAAAGAGTTTCTCCAATGAAATACCTTCAAGTTATTAAAGGTGCTTTCCTCGCCTCGGCTGATAGAATGTTCACGCCAGAAGTTGTAGAAGGATTATGGAATGGTAGAAAAGATAAAAGCGGAGTGAGAGAAGATAGAACTTACGCTATGGCAATTGATTGGGGAGTAGCGGATACCGGAGACGAGACAGTTATTATGGTGGCTGATATTACTGACATAGATAAAATAGAGATAGTAGATGGTTGGTCTAAGCAAGGAGGAGATCCAGTTGAGTTGATGGCAATGGCTGGTTACTTACGTATGGAATATAATGATGCTAAGATGATAATGGATGCCGCCGAAATGGGCGGAACTATATTCAAAAAGATGATGAGTCAGTTTTCCCCGATCTCTTTTGGACAGGGAAATAAACCTGATGCTCTCTTCTTTCTCCAGTTGCGTTTGAAGAATAATCTTAGAAAAAGGTTGACAATGGGAGAGAAGTCTGCTATGGGTAAGATAGCAAGTTATTATTTGCCTAAGCTAGAAAAGCAGTTAGCCTCTTATAAGCTGGATGATAAAAAAATCAAACAAGATTGGGTGATGACAATCGCTATGCTTGTGTGGTATATTGAAAAGCACTTGAAGGTAAGTAAGATACAGAAATTCTCTCTAACTAATTTTTATAAATAATTATTATTTCTCCGATATAATAAATGGCAGAGATCAATCCACTCATTGAAACAAATGTAACCGAGGAAGCTCTCAGGGATTATATAATTAATCGTGATGCAGAGCTTGATCAAGATTACACAGAGAGAACTGGCGGAATAAATTACGAGAAAGTAGAAGGTAAAAAAATCGCTGGTTATGATAATCTGCGTAGTTTTTTTGAAGGCGACCACTGGAGTTATTCTAAAGATGATGGAACTCCACTTAGAACTTATAACTATTGTAGAACAACAGTTCTTAATTATACTTCGCTTTTAGCTAGTGAACCTCCTGAAGATGATTTGCCACCGAGAGATAATACAGATGATCTGGAAATTGCTAGAGCTGAGGAGGTAGAAAAACTTTTGAGCGAGATCAAAGAGGATAATCAGTATCCAATTGTTTTTGCTGAAGCAGTCCAGAACCAATCTTTATTAGGAGATTGTTTTATTTTTGGTCCTTATATTGAATGGGTCAAAGTGGGGAAAAGAAAAATTCCAAGAGTTGAATTTAAGAATATAAAGAGAGTGGAGAATGTCCGACCTTTCTGGTCAGACGAGGACTTCACAAAGATGGAGGGCTTTATTCTTCACTACCGAGTATCAGTCAAAAAAGCAGAAAGCATTTATAAAGATCAGATGAAGAAGAGAGGAATTTCTAGCCTTACCTCTTCGCAACCAACCCAGCACGAGAAAGCAACTGCTTATCCTATGTGCACGATTAAAATTTACTGGGATGACAATTATATGCTGGCGATGGTTGATGAGAAGATACTTGATTTTGCCAAACACGGTTGGGGTTTCATCCCCGGACTTTTCATTAAGAATATGTCTCACCCAACAAGACCTTGGGGAGTTTCCGATATTGAAGATATGCTTGACCCACAGGTTGAGTATAACGAAACAGTTTGTGCTACTAGAGGAAAGATTAACCAAGTAGCCGTTCCACATATTTTTTATTCAGGTGAAGGAGAGCCGGTGGAGTATCACGCTGGTCAGGCAGAAATGATTAAGCTGGGAGTGGAGGATAGATTATGGCCCGATCCAATGGGAACTTCCACAGCTCCTTTTGAATCTTATACTGCCGACAGGAAAGATGATATTCACCACTTGTCAATGATCTCAGAAGTTTTCTACGGAAGTTCTATGACAGCCAAAGCAACCGGTAGAGCTTTGTCGGTTCTAATGCAAGGCGTTAATAATAAAGTTAAACACAAACAGCAGTATTGGAAAGTTGCTATAAAGAAATTGAACGCTAATATTTTAAGATTAGTAGAAATTTATATTCCTGCTTCAAAAGCTTTGATCCAAGGATATTATAAGACAGATATTTTCTTTCCTTCAGTTCTTATTAGAGATGTGATGGAGGAAATTAATAAGTTTAATATGAAACTGCAATCCCAATATACGACTATGAAGAATCTTGGGATTCCTTCGCCAAAAGAAGAACAGAAGATTATGAAGAAGGAGTGGGAGGACACTAGCTTAATGCTAGAAATTTCAAGAAGTCCTCAGATGAGAATGCAACTTCAACAAATGATGGCTCAATCAATGATGGCTAGGGGCGAAGAAGGTCCAGCCAAAGGTCCAATATTGACAGAAGGAGACGGAGGTGCTGGAGTATCTGGGGAAGAATCGGCACCAATGAGTGCCCCCGGTGTTCCACAACAAGCCCCAACCTCTGCTCAAGGAGCAGTTCAACAACAAGCATTTAGAGGTATATAAATATTATGGCAGTAGCAAGAATAAAAGAATTTACAATAGATTTAAGCCAAGTTGTCAAGTCCAGAGTTGACAGCTTTAGTTTGTCTCGCCAAAGATTTCAGGCAATGAGAGAGGCTAATTTTCAGAGGCGTGTTAAAGATGAAGATTTGAGTTTCCAAGAACAGTTAGATTATAAGAACGAACTATTTGCAGAAGAAGAAAAGAATATGTATCCAGATACTGTTTTCTTAGATTCTCTTAAAACAAAAATTAGTGATCTAAAAAAATTAGTTAAAGCAAAGAAATTTAGAGATAAATATTTTGATTTTCTTCAAGATCTATCAGAGGGAAGAAAGTCGCTACAAGATCATTTAGAATTTTTAGAAAGCGAGGTGAAGAGTGGAGGCTGGTCACAGGAGAATATAGAAAAACTAGAAGACAAGAGTTTGGAAGTTAAGTCAGCGATAACTAGCCAGAACACAAAAATCATAGATGCTCAAATAGCTTTTTATGAAAAAGATAATACAATGGATTCTTTTGATAAGGCTATCGCCTTAGTTAAAAAACAATTAGCTAGTCCGATAGTTCAGAAAGATAAAGCCATATTAAGTGCTTATGGATTAGAGTTGGAAACTTTAGAAAAAGAAAAATTGGAGACTAAGATTGAGGATGATATGAGTTCAATGGTGGTTGATTTGGTGAGTAAAGAAAGACAGAATTCTTCTCTATGGAAAGTAGATAACTTTAGTTCTCTGATGACTGGATCTGGAATTGATACGCCAGTTAACATTGATGGAACGAAGTACGCCTCGGAACAAGAATACTGGCAAACGACTTTAAATAATTATGTTCAACAGAATTTTGCTGAAGAATATGTTAAGGAAAATAAATTGGCGATGGATTTATTCTATAATCAAACTGGATTCCTGACTAACACTTTCTTACAAAATTTGATGAAGAAAAATGACGGGCTAAGGAATGAGCCATCGCTACAAGGATTCCAACAGATCGTTGATACATCTATCCAAGGAACAATCACCGAAGCATTGGGACTCAAGGTTAAGGAATTAAAAGCTAAGTATTATTTAGATAGCCCAGACATAGCAACCGTTAGCGGTTATACTGCTGCAATTTCTAATTTGAACAATATGAAGACAATTTTCGGAAGTTATTATTCTATGTCTCCTGCAATTCTAGCATTTGAATCTTCCTTAATAGAGAAAAAATGGCAGCTTACTCAAAACATTTTAGATCAAGCACAAGATTATGCCGTAGAGAATGACATCACGGTAAAGGACGCTATTGATATACTCGGCCCATATTCTGAGATTGAGCTTCCTCCAGAATCTTATGTTGAGAAAACTCCAACAGAGACTGCTGGTCAAGCAGTTGAAGCAGCTGGAAAGGTAGGGCAAACTCCGACTACGACAATTCCGACTATCGCTCCTACCCAACCGCCTACGCCAACTATCACACCGGGGGGAGAGACTTATACTGTTCAATCTGGCGATACTCTTTCAGACATTGCTTCTCAGTATGGGATAACTTGGCAGGAACTCTATTCTCTTAATCCTCAAATCACTAATCCGAACTTGATTCAACCGAATCAAATTATAAATATTCCCGGAGAACAAAAAGCAACTCCTACTCCAGCTCAGATTCCTACTCCAACCCCTACGCCAACTCCAGCTCCAGTTTCTGAACCAGCTACGGAACCAGCTCCAAGTTCTGCCCCTAAGCCAGTTTCGTCTCAAGACCCTACTTATAATGTAGCGTCCGGTGATACACTTTCTATCATTGCGGCTAAGAGCGGAATAAGCTGGCAAGAACTACATTCTCTTAATCCACAGATTTCTAATCCAAATTTAATTCATCCGGGAGATGTCGTGAATCTTCCTAAACTAAAATAAAAATATGCCTGCACATAATCTAATCCCAGTTTTATTCCCCAAAGCAAAGAAAGATGATCTTTATGATAGAATTAATGACCTTATCCAGATTTATACTGGCGATCTTGGAAATGCTCCTTCTTCAGTAGAGATTCAAGAAGCCATAGACAAACAGCAGGGTTTGTGTGATAGCACAGTCAATCCGAATAATAGGAGAGACTGTGAAAAGAAAATCAATACTTTAGAAAAACAAAAAGAAACGATTGAGGGAGATGAAACTAAATTTGATTCAGCTGGGATAAAAGAAAGATTGGGAAAAAAATTGAATGATGTTGAATCAGAGTTAGCTAACGATCCGTATAGTTACACAGAAGTGGCAAGACAATTATATCGTATGGCGTTTACTGAAATGGATAACATTTTATCTAGTGTTCCAGAAGAAAATTATAAGAACTATAAAGACATTGGTAGTTATAAAAATTTACTAGAAGAATATAAAGATAAGGCAGAAGAATTAAATGTTGTATCAACTGCTATGAAGAGTGGAGATGAAGACACCTTGAGATATTATGGAGTTTATTATAATTCTAATCCGTCTGGTGTTTTGAGTATGGCTATTGGACCGACTACTAAAAAACCATCTGGTAGTAAAGCAACTAATTTGAAAACTCCAGAAGGGTTACCGGTGTATTTAACAGACCCACAAGCATTGGATGAATCGTATGCAAAAAAGGTTATGTTGGGAGATAAAGAATTTAGTTATTTTAGCGTTAACGGTTCTTTCCGTGTTCAAGATCCGGAAACATTTAATTGGGATTCTGTCAAGAAGAGAAATGTAGCGGCAGCATCTTGGGGAGATTTTTTACAAGACAGTAAAGGATCTAAATATTTTGTTAATAAGGAACAGAAGCTTGCTCCTGTTTCCGATGATATGTTCACAGAGCTGGGAGGGAACGAAAATAAATTACAGAAGATGACAAGTTGGGAAGAGGAAAATGATTTGCCGAGTTTACGAACTAGCTCAATTCAACCAGTCACTCCAAGATTACGAGAGGCAATGGATGCTTCATCTCAATCTGAATATGAAGCGGAGAAAATAGCCAGAAGTCCGTCTGTTCGTATGGCTAGGTTTTTAGGAATGGGAGGACTCAAAGATACGAAGGCTCCCGGCAAGGGACCAATGCCTTCCTTAGAAGAGTTCAAAGCTTCTACAAGTAAAAAATATGGGACAGAAAAATATTTACCTCCCAGAGAAAAAGAGAGCGTAGAAGATAGGACTAAGAGCATTATTGAGAGCGAGTATTAATATGGATAATCTTTATGGAAAATTGACAGATTTATTTGTAGGGCGAGAAAACAAACAGTCTCGCCGTTTATCTGTTAAAGAACAGCTTGATGCGAATATAAATAAACCGAAAGTAAAGGAAGGGACATCTTCATATAAAAAGGTGGTAATGCCGACAGATGAGTTTGCTCAAACGACTCCGGCTATTGCTGAATTTGAACCGTATCAATATAGACCAGCCTTTGCTAAAGATCCAGTTCCTATTCCTGCAGAGTGGTCACCAGTGGCGATTCCTTTTTCAATGGTTGCACGCCTTACAGAGATGATCCCTAAAGTTACCGTTCAAGCGGTTCAAAATTATAGGGAGATTCCAGCGATGGGAGAGGCGAAAGGGCTTACATCGGCAGATGTGGGGTTTGACTTAAAACGACTTGGATTTACTGGCCCAGTAGAATCTACTGGGAAAAAGCTTAACGATGCGTTTGATTATTATACTAACAAATATAGACCAGAAGATGCGGCTAACCCTGAAATGATGATATTAAGCAATGCTTTAAGGGCTTCGTTTACAACTGTTGTCCCTGATGTGCTTGATGTTTTTGTAGCTCAATCACAACTAAAGCTTGGAGCGTCTTTAGTATTAAAGGCGACTAAATATAATCCAGTGCTTGACAATTCTGTGGCTGAGCTTGGACTAGAAAGAAAAGGGTTTACCCTTGAACAATTCAAAGAAAGGTTGAAAATAACATTAGACAGACAAGCCAGTCAAGGTGATTTTAGCGGAGTGAATAGAACCCTTCAGAATGTTGATGTTATTGCTAATAATTATAGTGTTGTTGGGGAAGGAATGGCTCCGAACTTTGTCTTAAACAAATTTGGTCAGTGGACTCAGGGACTTGCTAAAAACTTAACAGTTAACGATGTTTTCGGGAGAGGATTGACTTCACAAGTGATTGCTCCACCGACAGGATTGCCCGGCTATGCTCCAGAACCCGGACTTAACTTTGGTCTTTCTATTAAGAAATTACAAAGAGTTGGCGGAGCTGATGTAACAGGAGAACAAATTGTATCTGTTGTTAACCAAGTAAGACAAGGTGTTTCCAAAAAGATTATTTCAAGTTCTATGAAATTGCCGTTGAATGCGGTTAGTGAAATTATAAGAGATTATGGTTCAAGCCCAACAATTATTCAACATTTTACTAAAGAGGAAAATATAAAGTCTATTATAGAAGAAGGATTCAATACAGAGTTAGAACCTATCTTTGGAGTGAAAGGATTAGAAGGCGGAAAGGCTGTAAGTAAGTTTGGAGGAGATGATGTTTTGTATTTTACAACCGACTCTGCAAGGTGGAACAATGCACATATTTATGTTGGAGAAGGCAAGGGAGATGTAGACCAACGCTTTTTTGATTATGAGAAACAAAAATTTGATGTTGAGAAAAATGCGTTAAAGAAAATTGATTTGAAACCGATAGAAGCGGCTATCAAGGGGAATGCAAAAACATTAGTGATAGACAATGTAGATGATGCAATAAATTTAATTAAAGATAATTCAGATCATTTTGATAAATATACTTTTACAGACGATATTATTAAAATAGCTAGACAGCAAGGATATGATATTGTCAACTTCAAGGATAAAGCAGGTGCTTGGAAAAGTGATATTCTAGGCACTGATAAATATGGTAAGAATGATTGGTATGGACAGTTATTGGGCGGTAGCGGTAAAGATGATTATTTCGTTTTGAATAAAGATGCGATTGGTCTTTTGTCTGAGAAGGCAGTTCCACAAGTGTCTGCTCCAGAAGTGAGAGAAGGATTAATTACGGAGATTAGTAATGCTGAGAAAGAGTTAAGCGGGATATACGAAGGACAAAAAGAAGTAGTGGAAAAAGCGTTGGGAGAGATTTGGATGGAAATGGAAGCATCTGAGGCCGGACAAAGAATAATGTTGGATACAGATCTTCAACAGAAAGAAGGATATGAAGTTGTCGGTGTTCCTTCTACTTTCCCAAAATGGATTCCAGAAAGATTGCGTTCTAAAGCTTTGTTTGACAAAGTAAAAGGGCTATTAACAGATCCTAGTAAGATTGCATATCCTCAAGCAAATAGATCAAAACAAAGAGAACTTTATAATTTATTATTAGATAGGGTTGACTTTCTTGCTGGCACAGACACTGCCAACATTAGGGAAAACATTATCAAAAATTATGGCACAATCTATGAAAAAGGGTCAGGGGCAATCAAAGGAGAAGATAAGGAAATTGAGCTCGGAAGACATACGGAGGTTACGGAAAGCATTCGTAGCGGCGATGGAGGAACAGAAGGAGTTGGACGAGAAGGAGTAGAGCCAGAAGTAAAGGCAGTTAAAGAATCATTGATAATGCCGAAACTTGGAACGGAGGGGTATGATGGTCCAGTTGTTGAAGTAGAGTCACTTGGAAGAAAAGATTATGTTCCATTATTAGAAAAGTATAAGGGACTTGATATAGTCAAAACAGGAGACAACATATCTGTCTGGAATAGTGAAGAGAAAACATTGTTTGTTGTTGCATTAGATGATTCAAAGAGTGGTGCTTTTGGTGGGAAAAGAGGAATAATAGAAAAAGATAACAATGTAGAATCAGCGAGAAAATATATTGATAATATATTGGAATATAAGGCAGCTAAAGAAGTAAAGCCAGTTGAGATTGAAGGAGCCATCGGAAAAGAGATAGAGCCACCTTCTGCACCGCCACCACTCTTGCCCACCACTCTTGACCGTTTCGGTGGAGGTTCGGTTAAGTTTCCAAAGACAAAGCAATTTATTGAAGCCGCTATTAAGGCGATGGGTTATCTGGATATTGAAACCCCGTTTAAGTTTATCAAGGCACCGAAGACTGGGTTTAATGTTAAGAACTTTTTTAGTAGATATAAGGCTGAGTCAGATAAAGGCAATAGCCTAGTTTTACAACTTTCTAAACAGAACCTTACTCAAGATGATTATATCAATGCTACTTATTTAGCTGCTCAAGAAGACATATCTTTACCGGGCGTAGACAAGGCTAAGATAAGAGAGAGTGCAGACATTGGAAGAAATTATTTTGATAAGAACAGTGAGATATTACAGGGAGAGGAAATTATTGTAGACCCTTGGCCGGAAAGTTATGTTAAGCGTGGGACGGAACAGTTGACACATCTAGTAGCACAAAAAAAGATAGTCACTGATCCTGCAAAGTTAGCGAAGATTGACGAAGAAATAGCTGCCATAAAAGGTAATATAAAGTTTTTGAAAAGTCACGATATTAAATATGTGCCTATTCCTCTTAGAGTTTGGTTTGAGGATATTTTTGATAGTCAGCCAGACTCTGCAATTGTTCTCAATAGATTTTTCAAAGAAAGAAAAACAGTAGACATCAAAGCGTTAGCAGAGACGCTGATTGAGAATGGCGTTATCCAGCCACAAGATGTAGATATAAGAAATATTATAGCAGCTTATTCAAGAAAGCTAGGGTGGAGTTATGCGTGGTCAGACATCATCAAGAGCGGTAGAGAAGAAGGGTTAATTAAAGCAGAATTAGACGAAGACGAAATAGGGGTCTGGCAACAATTACCTTCGTGGGCTGCTCCAGAACTAAAGGGAAATTATATTCATCCATCTTTGTTTAAGATTTTTGATAGAGCTTATAACAAGAGGATCAAAGGAGCCTTCAATCTTTCTCGTCCGATGGCTTATGCTAAAATGATGGCGTTTGATAATCCTGCGTTTTTATTGATATATAATATAGAGGAAGGTGCTTGGGTTTTCTTGGGTGAAGCAATGAGATCAATCGTTCAAGACAAAAGCTTGAAGGCTTTTCCCAATATGGTTAAAGCGGTAGGAGATGCTACTAAAATGATGTTCAAGAAAAATGATTTGTATTGGACTTTTATGGAAAATGGTTTGCAATCTACTCCTTATATCCCACCGTTCCAAGACGCTATGAAAAAGCTTGAGATGTTAAAAGAAACTTCTTTTATAAAAAGAGCAATTTCTTATGTAATGTTGAATGCAAAACAGATAACTATTACTATGCCCGGAGAGGAAGTCTCTTCTCCATTTGCTTTTCCGAAAGAACAGAAAATACCAATACCTTTAGATGTAATTTATAAACCATTGTGGGATGTAGCTTGGAATTTTTCTGATAGATTCCCACGATTAATCACCGCTAATTTTTTAGTAAGGCAAGGATACTCTCCTGCTGAAGCGGCTAAATTGGCTTCCTTACATCACGGAGATTATGCTATGATGTCGCCAGAAGCGAGAACTAAAGCTAATAAAGTTTTCTTTACACCAGTTTTCCCTATGACAATGGCAAAGTTACACGCTGCTCAAGCGAAAGCATTGGGAGATTCTTTGCTTGAGGCAGGCAAAATAGTAGCCGGTAAGGGTAGTGCTAAAGCTCAAGATAAGAGAATTGGTTTATTGGTTAGTTCTGCAATAGTTACAGCCGGTATAATCTGGGGACGCAAATTACTGATGGAACATTGGGGATTTGAAGAAAAGGATTTTGGTTACAGGTATGTGAAGGAAGTGAAAGATCCAGAAACTGGAGAGATAAAACAAATAACGGTTACTAATCCTTCTCCAGACAATACTTGGTTAAGGAAGGTTCATCGTTGGACATCTTGGCCAGAAGGTTCAGATGTTATGTCATCTATTTTGAATAAGGCTAAGTGGGAAATACATCCATTGTGGCGTGTGACAATGATGAATTTTCAGAACAGGAAAGTAAATGGAGATCCAATATTTAATGCTTTTGGTTCGCCTCACGAGATAGCGGTTGATCGTTTAAGATTCTCTTTTAACGAAATAGTTAGAATTGTCGGAAGATTTGATGGTTATAATGAAGAACAAAAAAAGAATGCCCAGCAAGCGTTTAGACAAGAGGTTGGTCCAATGTGGTATTATGTTTTCAAACCAACGATGAATTATTATTTAGGTTATACAAAAGAGGAAGGCATAAGTTATAAAATAGATGCACTAGAGAAAGAGTTCAGTAGTATGATGGGGTCAGAGAAAGAGGTGAGGGAAAGAGAAAAGTTGGCTCCTGTTTCAGATGAAGAAGTGTCTGCTTGGATGGAAAGACTGGAGGAGAAGATGGATGATTTGTTAAAAGATTTACCAGAATATAAAGAAGAACCAGTAGAAAAGGTTTCAATAGATAGAACATTAGAGATGAAAGAGAAGACTGGGCTAGTGGATCAGTTTATGGAAAGATTTGGCTTACCAGAAGAGAAAGAGGAAACTTTGCCGAAGGAATTACAATTCCCAGAAGAGAAAGGGAATAGGGTAAATGAGTTTTTAGATTTTGATATTCGTGATATAGTAAGGTAGAAATGTTATTAGTTATTCTGTCACCTTGACAAATCAATAATTATTTGTTATTTGGAAGTAAAGAAGAAGTAACCGGTAGTTTATGGCTACCAAATAAAAGTATGGTTAATGAAGCCACTACTCCAATTTCTGAAGCACCGGAAGGTGCAAAAACAGGGGACACTACTCTCCCTGCGAAAGAAGGAGCAATTACTTCGGGGAACCAAAAGGGAGTATCAGCTCCTTCCTCCGAAGGTAATAAAGAAGTAGGAGAGCTGAAAGCTCAAGTTGATGAGCTTACAACAAAGCTTGAGAATCAAAGGATTTTGCAATCTCAAGCTGATAGGAAAGCAAGAGTGGAAAGAGTTAGTAGAGAAAAGCTGGAGAAGACGCTTGCTAAAATCCGTTCCGGAGAAGTAAGTGTTGATAACGAAGTGCCAGAGGGAGAATCAACAGTTGAGAGAGAAACTCGGTTAGAGGCAAAGGTGAAGATTCAGGAATTGTTTTTAGACAATACTGAATACCAAGAGATTCTTAAAAATGATGTGACATTAAAAGATGTCATTAAGAATAATCCCTTCGCTTTAATCGGGAATTATCTTGATGCTCAAGATGCGGCTGACCAGATTAGAGAGAAACTAGACGAGAGAGTTTCTTCTTTGCGTGCGGCTAAAACCGCAGCTCAACCGAAAGAAGGAATAGAGAAAGGAGAAGGCGAGGCTTTTGAGGCAGGGGCAGTTCAGCCCCAAGCCGGAGCTCCAGATCCAGCGTCAACAGTAGAAGGACCTAGTCCAACAGAACCTACTATTGACAAGATTGAGGAGTCAATCAAAAGCAGAATCAAACTTGCTTAACTGGTCGTTTCCTTTTTCCTTACCGTATAATAATTTACTGCTATCCTCCATAGTAAAAGAAAATGGCTTTAAGTGCTGCAACAGGTGCTGCTGCATATAGTATTGCGGCAGCTGTAAAAAAGTTAGATTTGTCTGAGGAATTAGC
>Ga0208769_1001118_pt1 | contig 12095 bp, 10 predicted proteins | sample AntAceMetag02UKC_FD_184768 | JGI IMG/M metagenome (GOLD analysis project Ga0208769, IMG submission 184768) | Saline lake microbial communities from Ace Lake, Antarctica- Antarctic Ace Lake Metagenome 02UKC (SPAdes) (version 2) | ecosystem: Environmental > Aquatic > Non-marine Saline and Alkaline...
TTTAGAGAAACATTATTTCAAAATGTATATAACAAATTGAACAAATAATTTAAAAAATAGAGAAACAAAAGGGAGGAAAACAGATGAAAATTACAAAAGTGAAGACAAGTGGGAAGTCAAAAATTAATTATAACAATTTGCTTTTTGGGAAATATTTTTCCGACCATATGTATATGCAAGATTATACAAATGGTAAATGGCAAGAACCGGAAATCGTACCATTTGAAAAATTCCCAATGAGTCCGGCAAACATCACTTTGCATTATGGACAAAGTATTTTTGAAGGAATGAAAGCTTTCAAAGGTATAGATGGTAAGATCCGCATGTTCCGTCCAAAAGATAATATTGCTCGCTTGAACAGATCGGCAAAGAGAATGGCAATGGCTCAAGTGAATGAAGATGATTTTATGAATGGGTTAAAAGAATTAATAAAAATAGATAAAGATTTTATTCCCGAAAAGTGGGGAGAATCACTTTATTTGCGACCATTTTTAATTGCGACAGATGAAATGTTGGGATTAAGAGCATCTTCTACTTACAGATTTATGATAATTGCTTCACCTGTTGCTTCTTATTATGCAGAAGGATTAAATCCGATTAAAATCAAAGTGGAAACAGAATTCTCTCGTGTTGTCGAAGGTGGTTTGGGTGAAGTAAAAGCAGCTGCTAATTATGCCGCTAGTGTATATGCAACTAAGGTAGCGAAAGATGAAGGATTTTCTCAAGTATTGTGGTTAGATGGTAAAGAGCATCGTTATGTTGATGAAGTGGGTGCAATGAATATAATGTTTGTTATCGATGATGTTCTGGTAACACCGACATTGGAACAAAAGACAATTTTGCCCGGAATAACTCGTTACAGTGCATTGACGATCGCTCGTGAATGGGGTTGGAAAGTTGAGGAGAGAAGAATTGAAATTGAAGAAATTGTTGAAGTGTCAAAAAATGGTAAACTTCAAGAAGCATTTGGAATTGGGACTGCTGCAATTATTTCACCGGTTGGGGAGATGTTTTATAAAGGCAAATCCATTATTGTGAATGACAGAAAGATCGGTAAAAAATCACAAAAATTATATGATACTATAACCGGTATTCAATATGGGAAGATCAAAGATACTCACGGGTGGATTGTAGAAGTTAGAGGTTAGAAGTTAGAAGTTATGAAAACAGATTTAAAAGATAGGACATTTCACTTTTCATTAGATGTTATTGATTTGGTGGAACAATTACCAAAAACTAAAGCAACAAATGTCATTGCATATCAATTGATAAAGAGTGGAACTTCTGTTGGTGCCAATTATCGCGCCGCAAAAAGATCAAGAAGCGATAAAGAATTTATTTCTAAAATTAATATAGTATTAGAAAAGGTTGTTTAAACTTTTAATTCCATTATTAATACTGATTGGATTATATGCTGGTTATCTATATATTACCGGTCAAAAAATTCCTACAACAAAAGAAGACATTATCAAGCACGGAAAGGAAAAAATAGAAGTGATAAAAGATAAGGGAGAAAAAATATTGAAGGATAATGTTAAAAAGCAAATTGATAAAAAATTAAAGTGATATTAAAATATTTATTTAATCCGATAATTTCTTCCCGCTTTCATAAATGCATGAATATTTTCAATTGGTGTATCTTGAGGAAGATCACAACCAGTACCTAAAATAAAATTCGGATATGGATCCATACTATCAAGTAAAGAATTAACCTCGGATTTTACATCAGCTGGACTTCCTGTGAGAATACTTCCAGTGGGATTAATGTTACCTAAAATAGTAGTTTCTTGTGGTATTTGTTTTGCTACAGCAGGGAGATCGACTCCTACATGAGCTGAATCTAAACTTAATATATCTACGCCTGTTTGACTCATATTTTCAATGAGATGTGTAGTGTTTCCACAAACATGATACATCGTTGTAACGCCAGTAAATTTTAAACTTTCATTTATATAGTGAATATAACTTGCAGAAAATTGTTGAAATTGGTCAGGTCCAAGCAAAACGGCTGTAGGTTCTAAAATGCAAATGATCTGCACACCGGCAGCAATTAATAAGTGTATATATTTTTGAATTCGTTCGGTGGCAATATCGCAGATTCGTTTAAGATAATCTTCATTTGTTACGGTTGCCATAGCGGCTTCTTCTGCACCGATCATCAATGAAGACAGGGAATATGGGCCGGCTACATAAGCTCCACGCATTATGTTTTTTGGCAAGTTAATACTCATCAATTTTACAGTTTCAACATATCCTAAAAGTCGTGTATCGTAAGCAATATTTATTTTTTCCAATCTGGTAATTTTATCATCATCAAAATGTTCCTTCACAACTGTGGCACTCTCTTTTTTTGGAAAAAGTGTATAACAACCGATGGCATTTGCCTCAACCGAAAGATCCATCAATGGAAAAATTATATCAGGACTAAAAGTTTTTGCTATTGCATTTAATGCTTTAAAGTGTTCTCCATAATTTTGTTGAGCGAGTTTTATAGTAGATTCAGTAATATTGAGACCGGGGGCGCCGATCAACGGAGCAACTAATCTTCGTTTTTCCTTATATGCTTTTTGTAATTGTTCAGTAAAAATATTTTTTATCATTTCATTCTCTTTTAAGATTTACAACTAATTTAATTAGATATAAATTAAAAACAAAATAAAAAAACAGTGAATGAATTTTCACTGTTTTTTTTATTTTTATACGGAATATGTTTTCTAATAAATTAGAAATAATCAGAACGATAATCTTTTATTTTTGCCTCTTCTTTTAGGTGCTTTTGCCATTTTTCTGCCTCTTTGGTTTGTTTTTCTCGTAATAGCTGTTCAATTTCGGAACTTTTTGACGCCTCAAATTCAGTTTTATTGACATTGGAATTTATTTTCTCAATTATGCAATATCCGTTATATACTTCTATAGGTGGAGAAATTTGGCCAATTTCCATGGCTTTTATTACCTGAGCAAAAATATTATTATTCATAAATGGAATAGGCGGATCATCTAAAGAGAAATTAGTGTTTTTGAAATATTCAACATCTTTATTTTTTGTTGCAAATAAATTTAAATTACTTTTATTACTTAAAATTTCCTTATGAAATTTGTTTGCTAATTTTAAAGTTAGCTTTTTCTTTTCATCTTTTTCAAGTGTAGAAATAATTGATTGTTTAACTTTATCTATTGGTTTATATGTTTCAGGGATTTCTTTCAGAATTTGAGCGACTACAATTTCTCCTCCTTTTCCTTCTAATTGAAGTGGATCACATACTGTCCCAATTTCGTTTTTGAAAGTCCATCGCGATAAGTAAGGGAAATAACCGATCTTCTTAAAGAAAAATGAAGTTTGGGTGAAACCACCAATTGTAGTATCTGCATTATATGAATGTTCTATTAATGCTTTTTGGAAACCTAAATCTTTTGCATCATAGCTAAAAATACGAGCTTCACTTAGCATATTATCAATCGTATTTGGGCCTGGGCTTATTTTTAACAAAATATGTGATGTTTTGAATTTTTTTGTTCCGTTCTCTATTTTTTTATCGGTAACTAAAATTAAATGATAGCCAAAACGGGTTTTAATCGGTCCAACAATTTTGTTTAAAGGAGCATTAAAAGCTGCTTTTTCAAAACTCGGCACCATTTGACCTTTTTCAATATATCCTAGGTCACCACCCTGATCAGCAGAAGGGCCTTGTGAAAAGATCCTAGCCAAATCTTTAAATTTTTCACCCTCATTATATCTTAATTTAATATTTTCAATATCATTCATTAGCAAAGTAGTATCTTCTTGCGAAGGTTTAACATCCCATACTTTATACTGAATTACTCTTTTCGCTGGTATAAAATATTTTTCAATTTTATTTTTTTCATAATATTCACTAATATCCTTGTCATTAATTTCGATAGGATCATTATCGAATAACTCTGTTGGTATTAACAAATAATTAATATTATACTTAGTGTTTTTATATGAATATTCTTCAAATGCATCGGTTTCATTAACAAAAACAGTTGATGTAATAAAATTATTTAATTTGATATATGGGATTGTAGATCTGGCATAATTTTCTACTGGAATCCATTCATCGCCTTGTGGATTATGAAGTGCTTCTAGATATTTATTAATATCAAATTTTCCATCTGTTTGGAATGCTTCATGCCTGCGTAAAAATTCCGGTGGATTTGATTCCAAATAGAAATAAATTTCATCGCCGTCAGCTGTCAATTCTCGTTTTGCTATTTCATTTTGCCAAAGAACTTCACTTATTATTGATTCCCAAACTCTATCATTTATCTGTTCTTGCTCTTGTAAAGACAGTTCTTGTCCTTTTTGTTCACGATACTTTTTTTTCTGTTCATTTAATGCATTAAAATATTGGTTGGTAGTTATTTTTGTACCATTTATTTTTCCAATGAGATTTTGGCCTTTTTTACCTTTAAAACCACCCATCCCCCAACTAAATACGATTGTTAATATAAATGCAAAGATAACTACTAAAAGTATTATCTTCATGTTATTTCTCATTTTGTTCATTACGCCCATTGAAAATCTCCTTTATTTTTCGCTGTAATATAAGAAATTGTTAATGAATATACAATTAAATATATTTGTTGTTAAATTTTAAATTATTATTGCTTTATTTGTTTAATTCTTATATCTATTATTCGTCGCTTTTCCATTTTTTCAACTATGAATTTATAATTATTGTAATTGAATTCATTTGATCTGCTTGGGATTTTATTTAATTTGTCCATAATGAATCCAGCTAATGTATCGTAATCTTTTCCTTCCGGAAATGATATGGATAATTCTTTGCTTAGATCTTCCAAGTTTATACTTGCTTTAACTAAAATATCCCCATCATTTAGATATTTTATAGGAGCTGTTTCATTATCATGTTCATCTTGAATTTCGCCTAAGATCTCTTCTAAAATATCTTCTAAAGTGATCATTCCGCTGGTTCCGCCGAATTCGTCAATGACAATTGCTATTTTTGTTTTTCTATCTTGAAATTCCCGAAGCATTTTGGATACCTTCTTACTTTCAGGTACATAAAGAACAGGTCTGATGATAGAGTTCAATGAAATGTTGATATCGTCATTGTCAAAATATGGCAGTACATCTTTAGTGAATATAAATCCAACTATATTATCAAGATTGTTTTTATATGCAGGAAATTTTGAATAGGATTGTTTTTTAATGAATTCTAAAGCAAAGGGTAATCCTCTATTGATGTTTATTGCTTGAATGTCAGGACGTGGTATCATTATTTCTCTTAAAACGGTGTCGGAAAATTTCATCAATGATTTTATCATTTTCTTTTCTTTTTTTCTTATGGTTCCCTTGCTCTCTCCAATTTCCACAAGCGTATGGAAATCTTCTTCTGTCTTAATTATGTTTTCACTTTTGACACTAAACATTAATTTGATCGCATTGGTTAAATGATAAAAGAACCAGGTTAATGGCCAAAATATTATATATATGATCTTAATAAAACTGCTCATTCTTATGCTATGTTTTGTTGATGAACGAATAGCAATTATTTTTGGTAATATTTCACCGAAGATCAATATGACAAATGTTAAAACAATAATTTGAATTAATACAATTCCAATTTTCCCCAATGAAAAACTTACAGCAATATCATAGGCAATTATCACCGATAGAACAGAAATTGATATATTTACAACAGTGTTTCCAATTAAAATAGAGATCAATAAATATTTTGGTGTCTGAAGTAGTTTTAGAACATATTTTGCTTTTTTATAGCCATTGTCTGAGAGGCTTTTTAATTCTTGTTTTTGCGAGTTTAAAAAAGCGGTTTCACTGCTTGAAAATAGTCCGGATAAAACAATTAAAATTAAGAAACCAATTATTTCGAGAATGAAATTTGTATCAATTGTCATAATTCAACTCTTTTAAAAATTTATTTTCCGTGTTACGCATTTCCTTTTTCTGTTCATCTGTTTCGTCTTCGTATCCTAATAAATGTAAAATGCCATGGATCACGACTCTTGCAAATTCTTTTTTAAAGGAACTTGCATATTCTGGGGCATTTACTTTTATTACTTTAGGGCAAATATAAACTTCACCTTCAATAAAATTACTATTTTTTTCTAATAAGAATGATATAACATCTGTATATAAATTTTTATTGAAATATTTTTTTTTCATTTTTCTTAATGTTTCGTCACCAACGGCTACAACATTTATGCTATAAGAATAAATCTTGTAATGTTCCAAAACTACAACAACGATTGTTTTTATTGCCTTATTTTTTAATGGCAAATCACCGTTTAACTCATTAAGAATGTTGATTTGTTGATTCGCTTTCTTCATCTTTGGTTAATTTGTTTTCTTTATCATCGGGATATGCAATTCTTTTATGATACATACTGTTTAATTTTGGTAAAATAGCTTTTTTTATTTTCGTTAAATCTGCAAATGTTAATGGACAGTTTTCTAATTCGTTTTCATTTAATCGTTTTTTGATTATTTTATTGCAAATATCTTCTATATCCAAATAAGTTGGATTTTTTAAAGATCTTACAGCGGCTTCAATTGCTTCAACGATCATTATTATACCTGTTTCTTTTGTAAATGGTTTTGGTCCATTATATTTAAAATCACTTTCATCAATTTCTTTAGAATCTTCGTTATTTTGTGCTTTGTTATAAAAATATGCTACTGTCATTGTTCCATGGTGAGTGCTGATAAAATCCTTTATCTTTTGAGGTAGTTTATATTTTTGTGCCATCTCTAGACCTGTTTTAACATGATTAATAATTACCTTTGCTGCCATACGAGGTTTTAATAGATCTAATTTATTTTTACCATCATTTTGATTCTCAATAAAATATTCGGCTTTTGGTATTTTACCGATATCATGATAATATGCACCAACTCTTGCCAGTAAATTATTTGCCTTAACTTCTTCTGCCGCAGATTCAGCTAACATTCCCACCGTAATTGAATGGTTAAATGTTCCGGGAGCTTTTAATGATAGTTCTTTTAATATTGGATGAGTTAGATCCGATAATTCCAACAATGTAATATCAGTGGTAATGTCAAACATTTTTTCAAACAAGTTGACCAATCCGTAAGTAATTAAAACTGACAAAAGTACATTTCCAAATGCAAATGCAATCTCTGTAAAAAGGTCAAAATAAGAGAATAGGAAAATAAAATATGAACCCGATACGGTAATAATATATCCAAGAGAAACCCAACCTATTGGGCGGAATATTTGATCTCGATTTCTCAAATTTCTGACGGTTATTATTGCTATCATAGTAGGTAATAAGTGAATGATCAAAAATTTAAAATGATTACCAAAAACAAAAGACATTAAAAGAAGAATTATTATAGAACTAAAAATTGCTGTTCTTTCGTCAAAAAATATTGTTACTAACATGGCCGAAATTATTATTGGAAAGGAAATAATTGTTATGAATGAAATTTTTGTAATAAGAAATCCAAACAATATCACGATTATTTGACAGAGTGCGATCAGTATAAATAATTTATTGTTTTTTAAAATGTTTTTTCTATAGTTGAATAAAAATATAATAAATAGTGAATAAATAATAATAATGATAATAAAATCGCCAACTAAAGAAATAAAATATTCCAATCCCATTGAATTAGTATGTTTGATTGATTCAGCTTTATTTAAAGAATATAATTTTCTAAAAATATCCTTAGTAATTCTTGTGTTAGCACCAACTATTTTCTCATTTTTTAAAATTTTCTCATCCACTAATGGTATTCTGTTTAAAACATCTTGTTGACGCTTTTTTGTTCTTTCTTTATCATAAATTAAATTAGAATCGATAAACAATTTTGATAAACGAGATATTAATTGTTTTTTATTGTGACTAAAATCATTGAATTTTAAGTATATTTTTTGTGATGCAATTTCTACAGCACCGGCTCTGTCATATATAATTTCCTTTTGTAATATTTTTTCTTCACCCGATTCGGAAATCGCTATTTGGATTGACTTAATAGAATCTTTTGGAATATCAACTATTCCACTTTTATATAAAAATGAAGCAGTAGTTATCAATTCATTTTTAATGGTTTCTAAATTAATTGTCTTATTATCGGTAGGTTTGTACAATTCATTAAATGGAGAATTGGTGATATCAATTATATATTGGTCTTTAAATTTTTTAATTATTTTTTCAAAAGCTATACTATCTGTCTCTATTTCTTTATTAATTTTTTGTAATTTTTCAGGTGAATATTTGTATTGTTCTTTTTCCCTCTTATTAAGAGTTAAATTATTATTAATTTTTCTTAATGATATCGTAAGATCAAAAAAGTTACTTATATTTTTCTCTTGAACAGGTGGGCGTGCGTTGTTTTTATCGAAAACGGCAGGAACATTTTTTATGGCTTCTTCTCGTTCTTTATTTATCTTAGATTGAGGCCTTAAAACATCAAAATCATACGGTGCGATTATTGGTTCTCTGGTGATTTCCCCTACTTGATAAGATGATAAAAAAGATTTCTCTCTGGGAATCATTAACATTATTAAAATAATTATTGTAGAAACAATCAATACTTTAATGTAATTCTTGTCGCTTTTTAATATATTTTTAGGATCCATTTTTAACTCCAAGCTAAAATTTTATTAAATTTGCTCCCCAAGTAAACCCAGAACCAAACGATACTGTAATAATTAAATCACCCCTTTTAAATTTTCCTTCATTATATGCTTCGGTAAAAGCAATTGGAATTGTAGCGGCAGTTGTATTTCCGTATTTGTGAATATTTGAATATACTTTATCCATCGATAATCCAAGTCGTTTTGCTACCATTTGGGTAATTCTGAAATTTGCTTGATGAGGAATTATTTGTGTAATACCTTCTTTGGTAATATTATTTCTTTTTAATAGTTCTAATACAACAGCAGGCATTTTTGTTATGGCATGTTTAAAAATAGTTCGTCCATTCATTTTTGGATATATTTTTCCATTTTGAATATCTTCAATAACAATTCTTCCTGTCTGGGTAGAATTGGGAGATTCTTTCCATAACTCCTTATAATATTTACCATCAGAATGTAAAATGGAATCAATAATATCCGAATTATCTTGAGAATTTTCTAACACAAAAGCACCAGCCCCGTCGCCAAATAAAACAGCTAAATCCCTTCCTTTGTCAGTTAAATTTAATCCGGTCGATTGAATTTCCGCTCCAATAAGAAGTACTTTTTTATATTTCCCGGATTTAATATACAGATCGGCTAAATCCAGTCCATAAACAAAACCACTACACTGCTGACGAATATCAATAGCAGGAATATCTTTACATCCCAATTTGTCTTGTATTATCACTCCCATTCCTGGAATATTATAATCGGCTGACAATGTCGCAGCAATGATTAAATCTAAATCTTCCGGCATGGTATTTGCCATTTCAAGTGCTTTGATAGCAGCTTTAACAGATAGATCAGATGTGTTTGTTTCGTTTGGAGTTATGAATCGTCTTTCTTGAATACCAGTTCGTTCAATGATCCATTCATTAGATGTATCAAATTGTTTTTCCAGATCAAAATTTGTTATAATATTATCAGGCACATAAAAACCAAAGCCACTAATTTTTGTTGCCATTATTCTCCTATTTTTTTATATCTTTAATTATTAATTGAATATTTTTCACTCCATTCCATTCATTTATTGTTGGCACAAAAGCTATGTCTATCTCTTTTTTGGATGACATAATCAATTCAAATTTGTCAACCATATTCCAACCCATACAATCTAAATATAAATTTTCATTTTTCACAGAAAATTTTAAATGTTTATTTTTCAATATTTTCGCTCTATATGGATGCACTTTGTACATGCAAAATATCGGACGCATATTGCCCGGACCAAATGGCATCATTCTATCAATAAATTTTAATAATGTTGCATTGATATTCTCTAACTGTATTTCCGCATCAATTGGTAAGACCCTTATTAAATTTTCATCATCAATATTTTTGTCCGTATAATCGGATATAGATGATTCGAAATTTTCTAAGTTCTGTTTTTTGATGCTAAGCCCTGCGGCGGCAAAATGGCCTCCGAATCCCTCTAAATATTTTTTTGAACTTGCCAAAGCATTATACAAATTAAATTTTTTGATACTTCTACCGCTTCCTTTACCAATTCCATTACGAAATGAAATTAGAAAATTTGGGCGATAAAAGGATTCTTTGATTTTTGAAGAGACGATTCCAATTACTCCAGGATGCCAAGTGTTGCTATTTAATATAATAATTTTAGGAATATTTTCACCATATTTTTCTTGTATTTGAAATAGAGCGCTTTCATATACATCATCTTGAATAGCTCTTCTTTGTAGATTCTCTTTGTTAAGAATATCAGAATATTCTCTTGCCATTCTGATTTCTGTAGCAGTCAATAATTTGATTGATTTCTTTGCATTACTTACCCTTCCGGTGGCATTTAATCGCGGAGCAATATTGAAAACAATATCCGATACATTTAATTCTTTTTCTTGCAAATCACATGTTCTTATTAATTCAGCTAACCCAATTCTAATATCTCCACTATTTATCTTTTTTATTCCTCTATATGTCAAAATACGATTCTCATCTTTCATTGGTACAATGTCCGCAGCTGTACCAAGAGCAACAAGGTCTAAAAAATCAGTTGCTGTTTTTAATCGAATGTCATATTTCAAACAATAAGCATATATCAATTTGTAAGCTACACCAACGCCGGCTAAATCCTTGTTAGGATAAATATCATTTTTTCTTTTAGGATCAATGATTGAGAAAGCCTTGGGCAAAATGGCATCCGGTTGATGATGATCGGTAACTATTGTTTCAATTCCTTTTGAATTAGCATATTCAATTTCTTTAATACTATTTATTCCGCAATCGCAAGTTATGATCAATGAAACATTTTTTTCTTTTGCATGATCAATTCCTTTTTTTGATAAACCATATCCCTCTTTTTCTCTGTCGGGAATGTAATAGATGACTTCTGAAGAAAACTTTAAAAAGAATAAATATAGTAAAGAAGTTGAAGTTACTCCATCTACATCATAATCACCATAAACAAGTATTTTTTTATCTGATTCGATAATATCATGAATTTTCTCAACTGACTTATTCATATCAGTTAATAAAAATGGATCATATAATTCAGAATTTTCAGGATGAAAATATTTATAAATATCTTTTTTTGTAACAATTCCTCTGGATAAAAGAATATTGCTAAACAAATACGATGTTTTATTTACTTTACTATGTTCTAATATAGTTTCAGGTTTTATATCTTTTAATTGCCATTTCATAATATTTTTTATTTTTTTTAAAATCCAAAGTTGACAATAAGCCGAATTTTGTTTTCCGACAAGTCGGAATGATGATCATTTATCTAGTCTAAAAATTACTTTCAAAGATCTTGCAACAACCCGGAGAAAATAAGTTCGAGTAAAACTTGATATTGCACATATCTTTCTCCTATTTGTATCGCTTCTGATGGGGTTTTCCAAGCATCGGATATTGCTATCTGACCGGTGTGCTCTTACCACACCTTTTCACCCTTACCAGTATCAATCAAGATACTTTGGCGGTTTGTTTTCTTTGGCACTTTCCCGCGAATCACTTCGGCCGGTCCTTAACCGGCATCATACTCTGCGAAGTTCGGACTTTCCTCCTTTTTTAAGGCGACCACCTTGTCAACTTTGGTTTTGTTATTTATGTTCATCATCTATAGCTTTTTCTGAATAAAGGAAACGATTACATACATCACACACAAATATTTTATTTTCTTTATAAATCTCGACTCTTTTTTGTGGAATTATTCTGTTATTACAACCTCCACATGCATTACGCTTAATTGGCACAACCGCTAAACCATTTCTAGCATTATAAACTCTTTTGTAAATATTAAGATATTTTTTGGGTATAAGTTTTGTTATCTTTTCTTTTTCTGCTTCAAGCTTTTCTTTTTCCGTTTCTGTGCTTTTTATTGTTTGTTGGAGGTCTTTTTTTGCATTTTTTAATTCTTTTTTTATCTTTTCAATATTTATTTCGGTTACTTTGATTTTTTCTTTTAACTCTTCATTATTT
>Ga0208769_1001119_pt1 | contig 12094 bp, 17 predicted proteins | sample AntAceMetag02UKC_FD_184768 | JGI IMG/M metagenome (GOLD analysis project Ga0208769, IMG submission 184768) | Saline lake microbial communities from Ace Lake, Antarctica- Antarctic Ace Lake Metagenome 02UKC (SPAdes) (version 2) | ecosystem: Environmental > Aquatic > Non-marine Saline and Alkaline...
AGTGTGTAAAACCCCTGTTTTTATTTTTTGCAATTTTTACTGCCCTGTTTTAAACCTTTCTTTTCTGATTTTAAATATAGATATTAATAATTGAATTAAGAATTAAATCTAAAGAATCAAAAGGAATTAATTTAATTGAAAGATTAAATTAAAACTAATTGAAACTAATCAAGAATCATATTTCAGAACAGAGGCTTCGGTCTCTGTTCTGTTTTTGTAAATTATTTCTGTTACGTTTCTAAATTTATATATAGATATTAATAAGTACTAAACGGAGAACATATCCGTTTTAGTACTTTTATTTTAAAATATAATAATAGAAAGGAGGTGAACTGAATGGGTACTGCGATGGCAGTTAGCATTGCTATCGGGTTTGTAGTGACGATAGCATGGCACCTGGCGAAAAAAGCCAGGAGAAATATTAACGTCTAAAAATAAGGGAGTTACTGATGCTTAAAACACATCAGCAACTCCCATAACAATTTTTTATTTTTTGTAATTTTACTGCATTGCTTTAACTAAACAACCCTGTGCAACAGCAGTTAATGGATTCTCAGCAGATCTAACTTCAGAAACAGAAATTGGAAAATCATAATCAATCAAACATTCCTTGAAGAAATCCAAAAAACCTCCTGTTAAGGAAGTGCCACCAGAAACAATCATTGGTAACTGTTCTGGTAATTCAACCGTTAATGAATCAAGTTCTACAATTAAATTTTTAACAACATAATTAATAAGAGTTCGATAATAATAAACTAATGCTTCTTTAACTCTACGTTCTTTTTTAGTACCATTAGAAAAGTCAACGAGATTCAATTGTTTTTCTTTAACTAGATTAGCTCTATTACTAATTAATCCAGTTGCTATAGCAGCATTATTATCAATCCAATCACCACCTCTAGCAACGGAAAATGTTATTATTGGAACAGATTTATAAACAACAGCAATATTTGTCATACCAGCACCAAACGAAATAGAAATACCACTGAAGTTACTCTCTGCGCATTCTGAATAAACAATTGCTACAGCCTCATTAAGATATTCTGATTTAAAACCCAATTCAGAAACTATCCTATTAAATACATTTTGATGATATATAACATTTAAATTATCATCAATTGGATTTGCTGGTACTGAATAAACACATTTACTTGTTTCATCTTCAGATGTTCCAATTAAACTTTTAACCATTACCATTAAAATATCAACAGCATCAATTTCACTTGAACTTATCATTCCTTTACTCATTGGTCTTGAAATTTCTTTAGAAAATATATTAGCAAAATTATATGCATCATCAGATAAAATATATAAATCTTCATCAATCATAACGTGTGATATATTTTTGTAATCAAAACCACCTAATGTTTCTTTATCTAATTTTAAAAATACATTTCTTAATGATGCAGTATTGATTTCATTTGTTTCATTTTGTCTTGCTGCTACGATATTCATAGTGCCGATATCAAGCCCAACAATATCAGTCATAAGTAAAATTTCCTCCCTGTCAATATTTTCGATTAGAGGCGCTTTGCCGATCATGTTATTTTCTCATTTATTTCTTGTATTATTTTTAATTTTTTAACGGCAAGATTTACATTTTTGCCTTTCTTTATGTCTACTTTTGTAACAATAGAAGACATGTCTGTCTTTGGAGCATTCAAACTTGGAATAAACATTTCTTCAGGTTCATCTACAATCACATGTCGTGATTTTTTGATAACTTTTTGATTCAGAATAGGTTTCTGTCCTGGTATTGTTTCAACATTTGCAATAGGTATTTCTAAATTATCTACTCGTTGAGAAAGTTCTGAAAGTTGCGAACCCATTTTAACAAGTAATTGACTTATTGTTCCTAATGTTTGAGCATTTTGTTTTTCCGATAATATTTTAAAACACCTACTACAATATCCACCTGTTCCAGGTTGTTGTCCGCGATTACAATCTTTAACTTTGCATTTCCCAGATTTGTGTGCCATTTAATCCTTAACTCCAATATTAACAAAAATTAATACCATCAACCAACCCAAATCAAATATGCAGCCCAAGTTATTTTACTTGCTGGGTCAGTCCAAGTACTCATACCTTCTATTGATTTTAACATATTTGGTTTTTCAGGATCGGTACCAATAATCATAAAATCATAACCATAAATAGCACCATTACCATCTAAATCTTGATTTCCCATATATTCTGCAATTAAAGATGCAGCTTTGGGTGGTGTTATTGCTGAAGAGGTATCAGAACCAATTGTAGTAGGAACAGTTACACCCGCATGGGGAAAAGCATGTAAATGACTATCATGATCATGTTTGTTAAGCATTAATACCGTTTGATCAGTTTCTATTTTATCTGTATGAATTCCAAGTATATCTTTTAAATAATTAATAAAACTATTTGTGTTATCGCGTTCTGATTTAATGCCAAAAAGCGTTTTCAAATAAGTATATAAACTTTGACTATCATCTTTCTCACTATTTTTCCCAAACACATCTTTTAGATATGCATATAATGAAACATCCCCAGTATCTCTATCAGCAATAGCACCAACAATTCCATTTGACCAATCTTTTAATGTATCCGGTGCAGTACCAGTATATCCAACAGCAGCTTTTAATGTATCTGCCGCTGCACCGGTATACCCAACAGCATTATTTAATGTATCCTGTTTTGCAGCTGTAGCAACAGCATTATTTAATGTATCCTGTTTTGCAGCTGTAGCAACAGCATTATTTAATGTATCCTGTTTTGCAGCTGTAGCAAATACCGAACTGCTAACAGGGACAGTTCCTGTAGAAGCAATCAATTTACAAGTCCCAGCATTTCCACCGCCATAAAACATACAACCAGATACGCATGCAACATCGAGTGCACCTTCAGTTGATATAAACGGACATTTTGCAGCCATTATTTATTAACTCCTTAATTTTAAAATTAAAATTATCCACAACTACCAGTCCCAGCACCAGTAATAATAACACCAGTAAAACAACCGGAAAACATATCACCAACTCTAGCAGTAGGAGAATATTCTACAGTTAAAGTTGGAGAACCAGTAATAACAATACCAATATGTCCACAAAAACCAAGCATAATATCACCAATTCTTGAATCTGGCTGATATTGAACACCAACAGTACCAGCCCCTGTAATTAACATTCCCATCATAGGCTTACAAGGAAGATTTGGGTGACAGCAACAAACACCAATACCAAGATCAGTTACTCTACTAATAGGACCAGAATACATATATTAATCCTCCACAACCAAACGAGATGTATTACCAGCATCGCTTTTTAATTTACTATTTCGATATGTTGGAATAGTTGCACCAGCATCCCCACCAGAACCACCAGGAGGAACGGCAGTCCCACAATTAATTGAAACAGCAGCCCCATCAATATTAACTGTACCAGATGCTTTGAGATGGAGATTATTTCCCCCAACATAACAAACACCACCAGCTTTAATATTACAATCAGAACTTGATTCAATATTGCATTTTGCCGTTACTTTAATATCATAAGAACCATTAACTTGTAATTTGCGATTACCTTTTATCAATATATCTTCAGTTTGATTAACAGTTCTTTTTCGATCTTCTTTAACTAATAAATTTTCTGATTTAGTTATCTCTTCATCTTTGTTATCATCAGTATGGATATGTATGCCTTGTTCATCTACAATAATTGTTGTTCTGTATTTATTGAAATATAAATGTACTGAATTAGGTGGTTCATTAGCCGTTTCTTCATTAATAATTATAAAGTTATTATGTTTTGGAGTTCTAAGTAATTGATAAATATCATCTCTATCTGCTATATTTTTGAACGGCAAAGAGTTCATTTCTTGGTCTGAAATTATACGATCAATATACCCGGTATTGATATCATCATCATGAAATTTAACAAGAACCTTAGTTCCTGGTTGTAATGGTTTGTATTCCCCATATCTTCCATTATCAGAATTGGTACATCTCCATTTGTGAGTTTGATTCTTTACCATTATCCCACCAGTATCAATAATCAAATTCATGAGCGTGGGTATCTGCACTCTATAACGACCCTGATTTGAGAGATCTTTATCTTTCAATACAATTGCACTGAATGAGCCCGATTTCAAATCCATTAATTATTAACTCTCCTTATTCTAAATATTTGGTAAGCACATGTACTAGTGTTAATTTATAAAAGAGAATTCTTTAATAATTTAAAAATAGTTTTGATAAATTGCTAGTACATGCACCAGTTGTATACTTTAATTAATAACTAAATCTTCTCGAATTTCATCTCTAGTAACTTCAATTTGTTGTTTCTGTAATGAAATCCCACTTGGAGATGTTGCCAAACGAACAAGACCTTTCTTAAAATTATTTCCTTCTTTATCGACATCAACATAATTAATTGATGAGACATTACCACTTTCATTAGTTGAAAATGAAATTGCTCCTTTAATACCATCATTCTTTGATTTGATAACATACGTTTTATTAGCACTATCACTAATGCCTAATCCAGCTTCACCAAGTAATTGTTTTTCTTCTGTAGTTGCTGGTATAAGCATAATATCTGGACTAATTATTAAACCACTTTTAAATTCCCTAGAATCTCTCTTTGACCGAATCGGTCGTATCCGTGTACAAATAGGAGCACTATTGTTTATTCCATCTTCAGTAAATACATTTTTTGGTTTTCTTCGAATTGCATTATAAAAATTCATTTAATTCCTCTTTTTGAAATTATTTAATGGCGGTAGTATCAAAATTAACTTTATTAATATATTTGTACATTGATCGTTCAAGTTTAGTCTGAATTGTTGTATTAATAACATTAGTACCAATAAACCGAACAGGATAACTTGAAATGATAATAAACGCAATCAAGTAATCTAATGATGTGAAAACACTAAAAAAACCAGTTGAATTAAGTTTCTTAAGACTCGAAATAATATATGTATTAGGCATCTCTGTCGTTAGTTTAAGATCTAACATCGCGCTAAAAATATCTCTCATTGTTTTGTATTTGCCTAATGAATCAAATTCAGATAAAAGTTCATCAGACAGTTCTTTAGAAACACCCTTAAAGGCTTTCTCAACTGAAAGTGGATGGGTCTCTGACATCTGATGTCTATAAAAAAAATATGAAATCAATATCTTAAATATCTCTTTCTGTTTATCATTAAACTGTATGTTTTTTCCTAACAATCTCAGTAATAAATAAAACAGAAATTGAACACACGATTCCATTATTGTACTGTCTTGTCGTATCTCATCGCGATTTATAAGAACTGCAGCTCTTATGAACTGGAAATAAGATGCATAAAAACAACTATCAATATTAGAGGTTTCACCAGTAGTAGGATCAATTTCTAAATCTGCAACCTCAAGAATAACTCCTGCAAGTGCTTTTCTATTAATAGCAACAGTCCCTACAATACCGTTTTTGGAAGAATCTAAATCTTTTCCTAAAAATATAATCTGCCGTTCAATAAGTTTAGCAACAGCTTTCTTTGCAAGTGATGATGATATTTTCATCATGTAAATTTCTAAATTATTATAAAATGTACTGTAAATTGTTTGATTAGGTTTTTTCTTAATTATTAATATTCGTCGCTCACCAACAAATGCTGGTAAATCAGTATTGGTAGATCTGCTAAAATAAATTTGTGGAAATGATTTGAATGCATTTTCCAATTAATTATACTCCTTGAAAAAATCAAGTATTCTGCATATAACACTTGATTAGTTTAACATTTTAAATATAGATATTATATTATAAGAAACACAGCTGTTTCTTATAAATTTGCAAGAAAGGAGGTGAGAAAGTATGAAAAAATTATTCGTCCGAGAGGACGATGAAGAAGTAGAATGGATTCTAATTCAGGGCGGTTCATAACCGCCCAAAAACTATTAATTCAGCGGTGGTATTGCAAACAAAATACTATCGCTGAATTAAATATCAATAAACTTGTTGCCAATGTGTTGTTGCCAATGTTTTTGTTTACATTTAAAGATGTCCCCATAGAATGAAAGATTCCCATTCAAGTACTTGATAAATGAATTGTTAGTCAATAGATATCTAATATTAGTAAAAGGCTGCATCTGCCCATTTTTTATTTTTTGTAGTACATATGAACTTGACATAGTTTGAACTACAGTAGAAAATAAAAGATTTCTACTCATTGCTGATATAATTGGAACTGTATCATTAAATGCAATAAAAACTAATTTTGATTTTTCTGATCTTTGTATTAATGATTTTAAAATATAACGCGATGTAAAGTTAATAAATTCAGATGCTAAACTCTTGCCGTTCAAATAAACTAAAATTAAACTATCATTACCAATATTTTTTAACGAAGAAATATCAGAAATTGACAATTCAGTTATATTGGAAACTTTCTCAAACTGTTCTTTAATACTTTTATAACCGTTTCTTTTACGATCAAATAAAATGTGATATTGCTGTATGTTGTTTTTGACGTTACTGTTGTTGTATTTATTTATATCGTCTAGTAATTTATTATTGTTTTTAATCCCACAACTTAGATAAAGCGGCATTAGTATTTTTGAACGGCAAAATGCTGATTATTAAACTTTAGATCCTGGAGTTCCTTCTCCAGTCATTGGTACTTTACATTTAGGACATTCCATCTGATTACATGGTATCCCTCGACCGTGCGGTACTTTTTCACCACACTCAGGACAAACACACATATCAGTTCCACCAACACCTTCTGGACCAGTACCTTTACCTAATGCTTCCGTTACTAATTGATTAATATTAGTCATTTTTGCAACTCCTTTTTTCAACATTTTTACAAATTAATGGTTAACAATATATTACAACTAAAGTAAGGCTTCTTTTAAAATAATAATATCTATATACTTCTGCGTGCTTATTAAACTAAGTTATAGGTTCTTTGGCATAACTGAGTATTTTATTAATCTCTGATAACAATGGTGCAATAATACCATTTTTAAGATTTCCTAAAATAAATTCATAAACTGTACCCAAGTTATTACACATTAAAATTACAGGATATAAATATTGCATTTTGTAGTAATCATTACAAAACATCAACGGCGAATAAGTCCATTTATCATTATTAAACTTTACTAGATCGGCTGTTAATATTAACCCATCCTTATTTTTATAAAATAAATTAGAATAAAATGGTTTACTAAACTCTGTTGCTATTTTTCGAACATCAAAAGTTTGGCCCTGAAAGTGATATTGTAAGTTTGACGTTGACATAAATACCTCTTAATTTTCTATTTTTAAATATAGATATTAACTATTGATGTTTAATGTTACCTATTTTTTAATTTTTTACAAAGGAGATTAAAATGAAAAAAACGCATGTGATTCCAAAGGAAAAGAGTAATTGCAAACGCGCCGCGATGAAGTTGAGACGCGGCAAAGGTCGACTTGCCATGGAAAAGGCTGGTAAATCGGAAGCGGGATGGGCGCAGGCCCATGACCCGCTGTTCAAAATCAAAGGGAAAAAACGGCACGCCCGAACACATTAAACCTTGGGGTTGCTGTTGTATCGTAACTGATATGACAGCAACCAACCTGATATAATATTTTTAAACAAGAATTAATCCAGAATTTAAAAAACAAGTACTCGATGAAATTCATAACAATACATTAACAGAAGCTAATATCCCTGTAAAAGTAACTAATTTAGGCGCAGGAGTCAAACAAAGAACACATTTGCCCAAACTGTAAAAGTAAAGGATATATAAAATGATTTGCTTATGGTGCGGTCACTGTTGCATTAATTATGATGTGATAATAATCAACCCAGAAGCAATACAAAAAGATGGTTCAGTTGATTTAGATAATGAAAAATCATATATGCACAAAAAATCAGGAAAAGAATGTCCACATTTAGAATGGCAAAATGAAAAAGCATTTTGTAAAATACACAAATATAATTGGTATGAACAAACACCATGTTCTGATTTTACACAAATTGAACATGATAAAAATTGTGTTTGTAGAATGGGCGAATATATAATCAAAAACCAACTAAAGGAGAAAATCAATGCAAATTACAAAAACTAAACCACTACATGAAGTCATGAAAATTGTACAAGCAATGTGTGTTGCACAAACCCATGGTGCAGATATTGCAATTCCATACATATTAGGTCCTCCAGGAATTGCAAAAACAGCACAAACAATAAACATGTGCCAAAAAGCTAATTGGAATCTAATAGTAACTCATTATGGACTGAAGCCAATTGAAGAAGCATCTGGTATTCCACAATTCAAAACCATTAATTTAAATGGTGAAAATACTTTAGGAACTGTTTGGTCTTTACCAGACATACTAACAGAAATTCATAGTTTCAATGATCCAAATACAATAACTGTTTGGTTCCTGGATGATATGCATCTGGCAAGTCCACCACTAATTGCTCTTGGGTATGAATTATTCTCTGAACGGAAACTAAGAGGTCATAAAATCCCAGACAACGTCGCATTTGTTTTGGCGGGAAACACTAGTTCTAAAGCAGGAGCAAAGGCCATGTTCTCTGCCGTTGTAAACAGATGTGCAATGCTTCCAGTACATCTGGAGTTCAATCAATGGAAAACAGAATTTGCACTTCCAAATAGTGTCAATTCTAAAATTTTGTCATTTTTATCAAACGCAAAATATCAAAAATATGTTCAAGAAGAAGAGAAAACCAGTGTTGATTCTGGTTGGGCTTCATACAGATCTTGGACAAGATTTGGTAATTTATTAACACCAATGGAGGAATTCTATGAAGAAATTCCACATGGTGATATTTTGTATTATGCAGCAGCACATGTTGGAGAGGAAGCTGCTGGAGAATTTACAGCATATTATAAAATATTTTCTCAAGTTGAAGTTGAGAAAATATTCAACGAAACAATCGAAATCAAAGTACCAACAGATATGTCTGGACAATATGTTTATTTAATGGCAACATTATCTGAATTCTTTAACAGATATATCAAAAGAAAGGAAGGGGAAGTTCGGAATCAGTTGATCAAAATAATGAGCAAAATATTAATTGAACTTGCGAAAACTAGAAGTGAGATCGCTACAACCGGTCTCAAAGAAATCGCTGTAACAGAAACGTCACTCAATATGAGAAACGTGTACATTAAAGTACACAGTGCAATTAATATGATTGATTCAGAAGTAGGATCGCGAATCAGTAAAGATATTCATATTATCTAATTAATAGGATAATCAATTATGGACAACATAGAAAAACTTAGAAGAGCAATTTTAAAAATACTCAATTTGACAAAGTTAAAGTTGTTTGGTTGTTTAATATATAATTTTGAAATAAATACCATTGGGGAAGAAATGTTTGAAGGTCATGATATTTCAGAAGATGAACTTAAAATTATTAAACAACCACTAACAGCATGTACTTATATAATTAATAAGAAACCACACATTGACATCTATGATTGGTTCATAACAGAAAATACAGTTGAAGAACTTGAGTTTGTACTATTGCATGAAATATTACATATCTTAGATGGTGACATCCATCGTCTTGGAGAAAGAAACCAATTGATTTTCAATCTTGCTGCAGATCATGTTATTAACACAACACTTAACATAGCTATTGAAAAGAAAGAAATTCCAACAAGTATTCCAAAATCAGCATTTATGATCAATAAATTAAAAGGAGATGATCTAACAAAAGAAGAAGTTTATGATTACTTAATGAAAAATTCAACAGAAGAAAAAGTAATGTTTGGAAATGGCAATATAACCATTTCAACATTAGATATTAATGGTAAAAAGATATCAGTTGCAACTGATATTCAATACTCAGAAGAAGAGCACAAAACAGAAGACAGAGAAGTTTCAGAAACACTAAAAGCAGAAGCCCGAGCTGTTCAAACAATAAATGGAAAGGGTAGTTCTTCAGGAGCTCTTAGTAAACTAATTGATAAAATCATTCAAATCCAGATTCCTTGGACAGATATTGTAATGAATGCAATTGCAACTAAAGTTGTTCCAAGTTCTGATACAAGAAGCTGGAGATGTTTACACAAAAAGCTATATGCTCACAACATATACTTACCAGGTCAAGATTACGATATAAAACCAGGATTTTTAATTATTGTAGTTGATACATCTGGAAGTGTTGTGGATAATGATTTAAAGAAATTTGGTGGACTAATTTATCAATCATCAAGTTATTTTGATTTGATAAGAACAATTAAACACGATGTTAAAATACAAGATGATGTGACAGTAGCATCATCTGACTTTGCAACAACAGATGTTATGTATCAATACAAAGGAAGAGGAGGAACAAGTCATAAGTATGTCTTTGATGCCATTGAAAAAACATATCAAGATGGTGATGAAATCAGCATGGTTTTAGCGCTAACTGATTTCGAATCTGATATTGAACGTATTTGGAAAAATTATAAATGGCACAAAGAAATTCCATTTAAATTGATTTTGAATAAGTATCACAAGGTACCAGAACATATTGACAAATACCCTATCATAATTAAAGATTAAAAAGTAATGCAGAAGGGTTCTCAATACTAACTCTTCTGCATTACTTACCACGTTACTGGTTTTCCCATGTTAACTGATGTTTTAGCATATGAAGTTCTTTTAGCTGCAGGTCGTATTCCAACTTGACTAACTAATGGTTTGTTCTTAGCTTGATGGGCAAGAGACATTTTATTGATTTGAGGTTTATAAGGTTTTTGAGCTTTCTGTTTAATTTCTTGTTTCTGCAAATTCATTTGTTCTTGTTTCTGTCGTTGTTGTATAATTCGTTGTTGTTGCATTTGTTGTGCAGCTTGTTCTAAAATTGACGCCATAATTAATTTCTGTCTATTAATAGATGATGTTATACCCGTCGGTAGCCCCTTAGACCTAAAAACATATTTAGACGGTTTTAAAGGATTTCTTATTAGTGATGAATGATTTAATCGCATTTTTTTATTTGTAATTTCGAACGGCGAAAGTGCTCGTCTTGCAACAGAAGATCCAACTAAATTAGCGATTAAATTTTTCTTTTTTTGTTCTTCTTGTGTAATTTCAGGATATGGATTCATATCATTGTCCCAACTGCACCAGCAGCACCACCAGCGAGACCAGTTTTAAGTAAATTCATTCGCGCTTTCTTTTTCTCTTCAGGAGTCATATGTTTTGTCTTTTTATCTTGAGTTAGTTTAGTAGCTAATGCTCCACCAACACCCCATGTAATTCCTTGTTTAACAGCTGCATGGCCCATTGCAGATGCTAATGGTTTAATAACAGTTGCTGCTAATGATTCATGAATTGGATTTCGTTTTTTAGCACTTAAAAGAGAATCAACACCAACAAGTGCTAATGGAATTCCAGTTATTATTTCATCACGAGCAACTTCTTTTCCATAATTTTTTACATAAGGATCTTTGCTGTAATTGTATTTTTTTTGTAGTGTTGCTTTTCCAACTGAAAGTGCTCGTTCAAATAATGCATTCATAAGTTTTATAAAACTGGACTGATACAGAATACCAGTCCAGTTTTCCTAATCAATTAGATTGAAACTAAACAGCGTTAGATTCATCAACCATCTGATTTGTAGTTTCATCAAGAAACTGCTGTACTGCAGATTCAGTAAAAATTACAATATTGGAAAATGTTTCTTTAATATCTGCACCAATAAAAGTGTCAATATTTTCATTAACATAATTCTTTACCACCTGAGGAAACTCACCGAGCATATTATCGGCAGCAATAATCATCTCCTCACCTTCAGTGACCATATTTTGAACAACTTCGTTTTCCATCAGCTTTTTCAAGCAAGCCAGATCGGACATATTAAAATCCTCCACAAATGTTTAAATATTATTGATAATGAACAACAATAAAACTATTTACCAGTCTTCTTCGCTTTACGACGTTGTAGATACTTCTTTGCAGCATAACCAGCACCCAATGCACCAGCGCCAATAACAGCGCCCAGTTGAACCTTAGGATTATTCGCGGCATCCTTTACAGCCTGCCACGCACCAGTACCCTTAAGTGGACCTTGTGTAGGAGATCCACCAACACCAGACTGACTTGCAAGTTTTCCTCTTGC
>Ga0208769_1001120_pt1 | contig 12094 bp, 10 predicted proteins | sample AntAceMetag02UKC_FD_184768 | JGI IMG/M metagenome (GOLD analysis project Ga0208769, IMG submission 184768) | Saline lake microbial communities from Ace Lake, Antarctica- Antarctic Ace Lake Metagenome 02UKC (SPAdes) (version 2) | ecosystem: Environmental > Aquatic > Non-marine Saline and Alkaline...
TAATTCAAATACCAGCGTTGAAGATAGGTCATATGATAATCCTTATAATACGATACAAGAAGGGATTAATAATGCGACAACAGGAGATAAAACAGTTTATGTTAGAGAAGGTAATGCAACCTATACCGAGAACCTGACAATGGCAAGTAATGTAACCTTATGGGGTAGTGGATCGTCATTCGATTATGCAGGCATTACTGCTGGTACTCACCCTGTTGTTGATGGATCAACGGCAACTGTTATTACCTTAGCAGATAAAGGAACGGTTGCAGGTTTACAAATACAAAATGGTGCTAATGGTATTTATGGACTTGATACAGAAGTAGCGCTAATTCAAGATAATATCATAACAGCCAATACTAGTAACGGTGTATATATCAATACGAATAATGCTGCGACAAGTGATCTGGATATTCTTAATAATACAATATCAGCTAATGGCGTAGAAGGTACCATAACGGTCGGTGTTCGTTTTTATACAAAAAATGCTAATATTGCTGACATTAATGTAACCGGAAATACAGTTGCTTCAACTCAAAAGCAGTACGGAGTTTATCTAAAGTCGATAGATACAAGTGATGTAACGATAAATATTAATAATAATAACCTTAGTAATAATCATTTGGGTGTTTCACTTTGGGCTAAAAATAATTCTACAGTAAATTTTAATATTAATAGTAATGTGGCAAGTAATGAAAAGAGAAAAGGGATACAATTAGCTTTCTTTAATGATACTATAGGAAATGGAACGACAAAGGGCAATGTGTTTGATTCTAATTTAGACTCAGCAATAGCTGGATTTACTTTTGATGATGCAGCTTTGACAGTTACATGTCAGGATAATGTTATATCTAATATGGGTGGAATGGGCATTGCGTTTTTTATAGACTCATCTAAAGTAACAAATATTGTTTGTGATAACAACACGATTAGAGGAAGTGCAGGTGATGGGCTTCACTTTGATGCAAATCCTAATACGGGTGGTATAACAGCTTCAATAACTAACAACAACGTTAGTGATATTGCTGCTGAAGGGGTTCAAATCGATGCAGGAAATTCATCGACGGTTACGATTAATAGTTTCCAGAATAATACAATCGTGGGTTCACGTCGCGGTGTTAATTTTGGTTGGAGTGCTACTGATAACGGAACCTACATTATCAATAACTTTATAAACAACTCGATTTATGATAATGTTCTCTATGATGCCAACAACATGAAATGTTTGACAGATATTAACCTTGAAAATAACTGGTGGGGCACGTCTAGCCCGTTGGCGTCACAATTTAATTCTGAAGAAGGTTTTGGTGCGATTGATTACACACCATGGTTAACGGCAGATCCAAATTAATAGTAAAAAAATTATAAGTATTTTTTGTTTTAGAGCCTTACTACCCCTGAGTGATATTTCTGCTATTAGAGAAGTACTGCGCACCACTAAAATAACACCCCTTTGGCTTAGTCCAGACCCTTTGGGTTAAATTTAAAGCTGGTATTATTTTTGTTGAAAAACCCCATGCAGAGGAGTAATATGTACTTAAAGCCACGAAAACCTGAGTATGAAAAAACCAATTATAATACTCAAGCAACTTCTCCGGCGGCAAGGGATTTTTTTATTTATTAGCGTCTTAATTATTTTTAAAGCCGGAAATTGTTTCCCTAATGATATTATTGTTCCCCGTAGTAGTTACGAAGATCTTTGCTTGCTTTATGAGAACAAAGAAGACGTGCTAAAGGAACAACTAAAACAGTTACAATTAAAGAATCAGCAGTTAGTGAAAAAAATAAAAGCCGACTATGAGAAACAACAGACTGAAGTGAGAAATAAAAAATTGGATATTTATTCTTATTTTAAAGAAGGAGAGTTATGCAAAAAGAATCGTTAAACTTTTTAAAGGAATTACTCGGGACTGTTAGTCCTTCTGGCTTTGAAGAAGAAGCTTCTAAGTTGTGGAGAGAGAGGACTAAAGTATTCACAAAAGAAATTAAAAGTGATATTCACGGTAATAGTATTGCGGTTTTAAATGGAAATGAAAAAGTAAAAGTTATGTTAGCCGGCCATATTGATGAGATTGGCTATATGGTTAAATATATAGATAAAAAAGGTTATCTTTATTTTTCACCGATTGGCGGAATTGACTTACATCTTGTCCCTGGTCAGCGTGTCTGGCTCAAAACTAAAAAGGGAAAAGTTTTGGGTGTCATAGGTAAAAAACCAATTCACCTTTTAGAAGCTGAAGAGAAAAAAAAGGTTTCCAAAATTGAGAATCTTTGGATAGATATTGGTACCAAATCCGCTGAGGAAACTAAGGCTATAATAAATATTGGCGATGCGGCTGTTCCGGCTGTAGGATTTGAGAATTTAAATTCTGATAAAATTATCGGTAGAGGATTTGATGATAAATCAGGTGCCTTTGTTGTAAGCGAGGTTTTAAGACTACTTTGCAAAGAGAAATCTTTGCCTTCTGTTTATGGCGTAGCTACTGTTCAAGAAGAAATTGGACTCCGGGGAGCACAAACAAGTGCTTATGGGATATCTCCAGATGTTGGAATTGCTATAGATGTTACCTTTGCTACAGATTTTCCCGGTATGGATAAAAGAAAGGCCGGCGAGATAAATATAGGTGGAGGCCCTGTAATAGCCAGAGGCCCGAATATAAATCCTAAGGTATTCAATTTACTTATAGATGTTGCTAAGGGAGAAAAAATTCCTTATCAGGTAGAAGCAATATCAAGAGGCACTGGGACAGATGCTAATGTTATCCAACTTACAAAGGCGGGAGTTGCAGCTGGTTTAGTAAGTATTCCTTTAAGATATATGCATACTCCGGTAGAACTTATAAGTCTTAGAGATTTAGAGAATACTTCAAAATTACTTAAATCTTTTATACTAAGAATTAATAAAAAGATATCCTTTTTGCCATAATAAAATATATAACTTCTCGGCTTTTATCTTGGCAGAATTTTACCGCTTCCACACTTATAACCTTCCCTTGCACACCCGGTGTGCAAGGATTCATTAGGCGTAATTTCTTTGAAAGATTTCCTTAAAAGATTTAATAGCCAAATTTAATATGCAACTAACCATCCATCGTGGCACACAGGAAATTGGCGGGAGCTGTGTTGAGTTAAAGACTGATAACTCACGCATCCTGCTTGATTTTGGGATGCCCCTTGTTAATGACAAAAAAGAACCTTTTGATTCAAGGGTACTTATTGACAAATCTATAGAGGATCTTAAAAAGCTTAAAGTCTTACCTGACATAAAGGGATTATATGGGGATGAGCCAAAAGCAATAGATGCTGTCCTTATATCCCATTCCCATATGGACCATTATGACTTCCTAAAGTATATTCACCCGGACATTCCAATCTATATGAGCAAAGGTGCTAAGGTATTGATTGAAATATCCAATATTTTTATTCCTCATAAAACAGGCGAGCTTAATATAAGAACTATTGATAAAACAAAGAGTTTTAGCGTAGGTGAATTTAAGATTGACTCGTACCTGGTGGATCATTCAGCCTTTGATGCCCGTGCTTTCTTGGTTGAAGCTGAAGGCAAAAGAATATTTTATTCCGGTGATTTCAGGGGCCATGGAAGAAAAAGTATTTTACTTGATAGAATGATTTCAAAACCACCTGAGGACATAGATTGCTTACTTATGGAAGGCTCTATGCTTGGACGCGGTAAACAGATCTACAAAGACGAGAATGCAGTTCAGAAGCGAATCGAAGAAACTTTAGAAGGCTCTTCTAATATAACTTTCCTTTTTACCTCGTCTCAAAATATAAACAGACTTGTTTCAGCATATAAAGCTTGTCTTAAAACTGATCACATCTTTGTAATAGACATTTACACAGCATATATTTTAGATAAGCTTAGAACGGTATCAAAAAATATACCTCAATTCAACTGGCGTAATATAAGGGTTAAATTTATGAAAAGTCATGCTACCACGTTGGCTGAGAAGGTATCTGATAAATTACTATATTTTTATAATACAAAAAAGATTGATATGTTTGAAATAAATAGAAAGAAAGATAAAATCCTTATGCTTGCAAGAGATAACTCTGTGTTTCCAAGAATAGTAAAAGAAATTGATAAAGTAAACGGCGCCGCATTAATATATTCCATGTGGGAAGGGTATTTAACTGATAAGTTTAAACAGTATTGCATAAGTAAGGGGATAGGGATAGAGCAAGTCCACACAAGTGGCCACGCGATAATAGAAGACCTAAAAGCCTTTGCTGAGGCCTTAAATCCTAAAACCCTTATTCCAATCCATACTTTTGAAGCATCTAAATATCCGGAGCTATTCAACAACGTTAAGATTTTAAAAGATAAAGAAGAGTATATACTCTAATCTTATAATAAAAAATATAAGTCTCATTATGAAGCTTAGCTATAAAATCAGCAAAAACAACCGGCTTGAAATCACAAAGGATAAGAAAATTCTCTATCCGAAGGGGAAATTTGCTATTAATAGCAATAATCAGCTGGTGTATGAGGTAAACGAATCATCAAGTTGGTGGCAGGGGCATGGCATGTCTAAGCGTATTACTTTAAAGGGTGAGTGGGGGATAGACCTAAATCATAATCTCCTTTTTACCCTGCGCAAAACTCAGACCCAAGCCGGAGGAGAAAGGCTTCTTCTAAAATCTAAGATTATTCAAGCAAAAGCTAATTACTTGGTATTTTCCCTTGGCACACAGGGAAAAGCCGGAACTCATCGGCTTAGACTCCTGCAGTTAAATGGTAAGTGGCAAGCTGATAAATATAACCGGTTGCAGTTTCTGGTTAAGAAGATTAAAACATCTGATACCCTTACCTTTCAAGGAAACTGGCAAGTTAGAAAAAATATCCTTATATATACATACAGAGAAGCTTCACTTATCGCTAGAACAAAGCGTACCCATACTTTGCGCTTTCAAGGCTATTGGCAGATAAACAAACCTAATAGGCTTACATACATTCTTGCTACTAAGGGAAATTCTTCGTTTGAGTTTAAGGCCTTTCTTGAAACCCCTAATCTTATCGGGAAAAAGGGAGTTATTAAATATAGGCTAGGAGTAGGCCTTAAAGGAAGCCGGCTTTTTAATACTGAAATTATTACCCTTTACGGTGTCTGGAAGCTCCACAGAAAGACCGGGCTGTCTTTTGATATCGATTATGAAGAAGGGAAGGTGAAAGTAATTAATTTTGGTGCTTTTGTGCGAATAAACAAGTATAATAAAATTATCTTTAAACTACGCAGCCGGGAAAGAAAAGACTTAATGATGAGTGTAGAATTTAGACGTAGTTTCTTAAAAGATAACGCTGAATGGTTTTTAAAAGCTATCGCAGAAGATAAACACCCACGTTTTGAGTGGGGAATAACCATTCCCTGGTAATCTATAGTTGTGGAAGAAAAAAAGGAGGTAGAGATGGTTTGTTGTGGGAATTTAAACGAGAGAGTAAAAAGATTAACAGTTTGTGATATTGGGTTGATAAAATGGGCTGTCCTTTTTACAACCATTATCATTGTTAAAATTTTCCCCCAAATACTGAATATTCCTCTTTGGATTTTAATCACTTTGGCAGTAGTTTGCACAATAAAACCTTTTTACAAGTTTTGGCTTAAAAAATAGTAAGAAAGTGTTTTACCTGCCTACCGAAGCTTTAGTATAGGCAGGCAGGTCTGCGAAATCGGAATTTGAAGGAGAGAAATGAAAAAATGTCCATATTGCGCTGAAGAAATACAAGATCAGGCAATTAAGTGTAAACACTGCGGTGAATTTTTAAACAAGAAATCCGAAGGTAAATGGTATTTTAAGCCATACTGGTTAGTAATTGCTTTTTTATGCACCGGACCATTGATGCTGCCGTTGCTTTGGTTTAATCCCGGATTTACTCGTCAAAAAAAGATAGTTTTAAGTAGCATAATTATTATTATCAGTTACTTTCTCGGTTCTATACTACTGAACGCCATAAACACCCTTCGGGATTATTACCAATTATTGCTTCAGCAACTTTGAGACCAAACCCCCACGTTTTGAGTAGGGGATAACCGTTCCTTGGTAAAACCATTTAGTACACCCCCGGGGTGTACGTAAAAAAGTATGGCCTAGTTTAATGTTTTAAATGGGTATGTTCCGAAATAATAGAGGAGAAACGCATGGCTAAGGGTCATATGATGAATGTAAATATTTCGAAAGTTCCAAAAAACCCCGATATGTTTGAATTTACAATTACTACCCCAACGTTAAGATCTCAATTCAGAATTCCAAGAGTAATGGTTAATAAAATGCGAATTTTAATCGAAAAAGCACTTATCGCTAAATAATCCTACCAACTCCCCAAAACCCGCAATTGACTCCCCCTAAATTTCATATACAATAACATCTATGATTAAAATTGGAAATTTAGAACTATCCACCCCTGTAATACTAGCACCGTTGGCGGGAATAAGTGCTTATCCTTATCGGACGATTAATAGAGGAATGGGGGCTGAGCTGACTTATCTGGAAATGATCAGTGCCCGAGCCCTAACCTATCTAAGTAGAGAAACCCAGGAAAGGCTTCGAACCTACCCAAATGACCGACCCTTGGGGATACAGATTCTGGCCAAAGACCCCTATTATATATTAAGAGGCTTAGGCCAGCTCAAAAACTACGAATTTGATACCTTAGACTTTAATGCAGCTTGTCCTCAGAAGAAAATCACCAGTAACGGCAAAGGAGCAGCTTTGCTCAAAGAACCCAAAAAGCTAAATTCCTTGCTAAAATTCATTATTGAGAATACCACTAAGCCGGTAACCCTGAAAATGCGCTTAGGTTGGGATGACTCTAAAGATACCCTAAGAATAGCCAAGGGAGCAGCTGATACCGGAATATCAGCTCTATATATTCATGGCCGAACCAGGCAACAAGGCTACCGTGACGGGGTCGATTATGGGACAATAGCCAAGGTCAAAAAGGCCCTCAAAATTCCGGTTATAGGCAGCGGAGATATCCTTAGCGCTGAGCTGGCCAAGAAGATGTTTGAGGAGACCGGAGTCGATGCTATAACCGTGGCCAGAGGGGCTTTGGGTAACCCCTGGATATTCCGAGAAATCTCTGAGCTGATGAAAAATGGCCGAGAAATACCTCGTCCCAAGACCTCAGAAGTAACCTCTCAAATGCGTAAACATCTTGAGCTACTCGTCGCCCATTTTGGCGAAAAAACCGGGGTTATAAGGTTCCGAAAATTCTATATTTGGTACACCCGGGGCTTTAAGCAAGCCAAGCCCTTAAGGACCCAAATATCGGGAATTAGAACCAGACTTCAGACCCTTGATCTAATCAAATCCCTGGCCAAGAAACACCCTTAAAACTACCCTGTAAGAACCCTCAGAATGGCCATTAGAAGGTCTTTTAAGGGGGTCTTTATGTAGGACCAATGTTAACCCTCATCTACGCCAAGTCAGTTAAAAAAAGTCTTTAAAATCAACCCCAAATTTTGACTTATTTTTACCCTTTTTTGAGGGTTGTTTAGGGGGTTTTAGAGGAGGAAACCATAATCAATTTTATAGCCTTTTATAGGTGATTATAGGCGGCATAATATGGCATAACTGTGTTATCCCCAGATATAAGTTACCCACCCCATATTATAGATAATATAAGTATAAGTAAGAAGCAAAGGAGTTATTCACAACTTATTAGTGAAACCGGATAACCCTTTATATATCAAGAGGAAAGCCCCTCTTTTGCATATATTAAAAAGTTAACATAAGGTATATTATCGGAAGCTAATACAACGGGCGTTTTCTGGGGTTTTTTAGTCTTTAACAGTTTACGTTTATCGTCTTTTATGGGTTTCTATCCCCTGAAATCCAGAACTCTTATGTAGAATTTTTAGGGATGAATACAGACCTCTTCCCAGATAAAATTTCTAGCAAATTTTAGAGAGGATTTAGATCAAATTTTGGAAGGAATTTAGCTTCCCCACCGAACCTGTTATCTGGCGGTTCTTTTGGCCTTTCCGTGGACTATTTCATGCTCAATATTAAGGAAATCCAAAAGCACTTTTCTGATATATACAGAAGGTTCTAAGTTGGCTTTTTGAGACCAATTTAAGACATGCACCCATTGGGCATGGGTTAGCCTAACATTGATGGTTTTGGTATATTTTACTGCCTTTTTAGGCCTACCTTTTTTGATGATTTTTCTCAGCATTTCTCTCCTTTTTTTTGACTACTGCTATAATACATCTTTGAAAGCTTAAAAGTAGTATACCACAATATGAAATCTTTTCAAGTATACAAAAAACCACTAAAAAACACCAAAAAGAAAGTGAAAAAATGACAAAATAAGAGGCTGAAATAAGAGATAAAACGACTCTCTCTTCTACTGTATTTGGAGGTATATTTTGAAGACTTTAAACGTTGGAAACGACTAACCGTTTGAGGTTGGTAGGATTACTCTTAATGCCAATCCCCTTCCTTTTTAGGGCCTTTAGCATCCGGTCATAAACCTGATAAGTAGTCTTACCCTCGGTAAGGTTATTTAGGCACACGGCAGCATAGCCCTTGCGATTCTTGATCTTGAAAATCCTGATTTTACTAACGCTTATTTTCTTTAAAGCTGTTTTCCCCATAAATCCTCCTGCTTTAAATCGCCTCTATGGTCGAAGGCGGCTTGGTGGTTATATTATAGGTAACGCTAACAACCCCTGGTACCTCGCTGGTAATTCTTGATCCTAATTTCTCCAAGATATCAAAAGACAGCCTTGTCGGGCTGCCTATTCGTGCATCCTTGCTCTCCCAACAACGCACCTCTATTTGTAACCCAAAATCTCTCTTGCCATCTCTGACTCCGGTAACCCTATCCTGATGCAAAATCGCTAGGTATTGAAAAGCGTTGGAAGATGCCAACTCCTCCTCTACAATTTCCGTAGCTTTACGCACGGTCTCTACTCTCTGGGGAGTAACTTCGCCAATTATCCTAGCAGCAAGAGCTGGGCCAGGAAACGGTGGCCGATTGAATATCTCTTCCGGCAACCCCGAAACCTTTGCGACCATTCTTACCCCTGTCTTTCTTAGAGCTATTAAAGGCTCTATAACTTTGTATCCGTACTCAGCCTGGGTATCAATACCTAATTGCTCTAAGATATTATGTTGTCTTTTAACTCCAGCAATGGTTTCCTCTACGTCGGTATAATTCGTACCTTGCAGGAGATGCTTAGCGCTACTTTCCTTTACTAATCTACTAAATACATCCTTATAGAAGGTATCAGTGATAGCTTGTCTTTTTTCCTCAGGATCCGTTAAACCCTTTAACGCATTAAAAAACTCATTTCTTGAGTCAATCAACTCTACCTCTACTCCTAAATCCTTAAAAATCTTAATTATCCATTGGGGCTCACCTTCTCTCATAATACCATTATCAATAAAATAAGTTTTAAGCCTAGGGCCTAAAGCCTTATGAGCGATCATAGTAACCGCAGAAGAGTCTACTCCTCCGGATAAAGCATTAATAGCTACACCATCACCAACAATATCAGAAATTTTTTTTGCTTGCTGTTCAATAAATTCTGTTGAGTTTAATTCCTCAAGCTTTACTTCTTTGACGTCAAACATCTTGCCTCCTCTCCTTACTATTCTGGTGAAATATCACTGCGCGAACCCCCTAGGCCTCCCTTAACTGACTCCTTTTTAACTTCATTGTGTAGTTTAAAGACTGTCGGGACAACAACTGCAGCTAGAATTCCTAAAATAACCATTACCATGGCTAGATCAATAAATGTAAAACCCTTTTTCACTGGGCACCTCCTTATTTACAACTAAATTTCTGGACTAGGTCTTGCTAATAAATATCCTTGCCCGGCGTCAATACCATAATCAATTAAAGCCTTTAACTCTTCTTCTTTTTCAATTCCTTCAGCAATAGAAGTAATCTCGCTTTGGCCACAAAAGCTAATTATCGCCTTAAGAAGATTTTGTTTAACCGGATTATCTTGAATATCCATTATAAGATGCCGATCAATCTTTATAAAGTCAGGCTTAATTTCAACCATTAAATCTAAGGCAGCATACCCGTTTCCAATATCATCGATAGAAATCTTAAATCCTCTATCTTTAAAGAATTTTATCGATTTCAGGAAACCAGCAAAATCGTCAATTAATGTCCGCTCGGTTAGCTCTAAAACAATATCGTCTGCTCCAACATAATTTTCATAAAATGAACTAAATTCTTTAAACTTAGTATCCTGAAGAAGATAAGGGCTAACATTAAAAAAGGTTAGACTTTCTTTGGCTTTTTTCCCCAGCTTAAGCAAAGCTTTTCTATGACACATTGTCTCTAAATCAAAGAGCATGCCAAGATGAAAGGCAGTATCAAACAAAACTTCCGGATTTCCAAAGTAACCTTTAGCTAGCGGTCGACTTAAAACTTCTCTTCCTAAGAGACGTTGAGGTTTTAAGTAAAATATCGGTTGAAAGTAAGGAGTGATTAACTCACCTTCAATAAGCCTCTTAACCTCTTTTATCGCCTTATCTTTATCTTTCACTCTCTCGTCAAAGGGGCGATTACGCTGTAAGACTGCTTCCACTCGGACAAATAACTCCTCTACTCCAAAAGGCTTAGCAACATAATCATCAGCACCGGTATGCAAGCCTTCAATTTTATCCTGTAGGATATCTTTACCAGTAAACATAATAATAGGAATGTGGCTAGTTAGCTTATCTGCACGTAACCGACGACAAACTTCATAACCGTTCATGTCGGGTAATGCTAAGTCTAGAAGAATAAGGTCGGGCATTTCTTTTGCTCTTTCCAAAGCCTCCTCAGCGGTACAAACTGCTCTTAGTATATAGTCACAGGACTGAGTACACCGATTAAAAGCATCTACCAAGCCATGCTCACTATCGACTAAAAGAATTATCCTCTTTGCCACAACCATATTATCCTCTCTATTGTTCTCCGATCCTTTCTCTATCTATTCTCTTTTCTCTAAGGAAATTCTTAATAACCTATTTTATATAGGCAATTTAGCCTAGTCAAGGCTTTTTGCCTGTCTATCTAGAAGGAGGTCTGCCTCCAGCCCTAAATATTGCCCCCCGGCCAAACTTATTCTTTATCTTATCAATAGCCTGATGCATCCTCTCCTGTTTTTCTTCATCTTTTTCTTCAAAAAGATTCGCTTGAACCTCTCCTTGAGTAAAATTTGAAACTTTAACTCCAAATAGCCGCACCTTTTTACCCTTACGATTAAACTTATCTAGGAGATTTTTTATAGTCTCGTAGATTGTCTTCATAAAATTAGTCGGCTTACTCAGAGTCTTAGCCCGGGTAAAGGTCAAAAAACCCTCCAGCCTTATCTTTAAAGTAATAGTCTTTCCTTTTAAGCCCTCTTGACGCAAACGGCCAGATACCTTCTCGCAAAGACTAATTAAAGCTACCTCGATTATCCTTTTATCTCCTATATCCTCAGCAAAGGTATTTTCATTGCTTATTGATTTAGCTTCCACCTCTGTCTCTACCTCCCTCTCATCTATACCGTTAGCCAGAGCCCAGAAATATTCACCATTTTTACCTAATATTTCTTCTATTTCTTTTAAATCTTTCTTAGCTAAATCACCAATGGTCTTAATTCCTAAATCATTCAAGATAACTTTACTTTTCTTACCCAGGCCCCAAATTTTACCAATATCCAAGGGCCAGAGAAAATCAATGATTTTACCCTGATTCACGATAACTAAACCATCGGGCTTATCAATGTCTGAGGCGATTTTAGCAACCATCTTAACAGGAGCTAAACCAACTGAGGCCGTTAGACCAGTCTTCTCTTTTATCCGCGACTTTAATAGCTCACAGGTCTTCCTGGGGCCTCCAAAAAGATGATGGCTTCCGGTTATATCTAGAAAAGCTTCATCAATACTGATCATCTCTAGCTTAGGAGTAAAATCACAAAAAACCTCATAAATTTCATCAGATACCTGACTATATTTCGCAGAATCTACCGGCAGAAATACACCTTTAGGGCAGATATTATAAGCTGTAGATATTGGCTGACCGGAATGAATACCAAATTTTCTAGCCTCATAAGAGCAGGTTGAAACAACGCCTCTGCCT
>Ga0208769_1001122_pt1 | contig 12085 bp, 14 predicted proteins | sample AntAceMetag02UKC_FD_184768 | JGI IMG/M metagenome (GOLD analysis project Ga0208769, IMG submission 184768) | Saline lake microbial communities from Ace Lake, Antarctica- Antarctic Ace Lake Metagenome 02UKC (SPAdes) (version 2) | ecosystem: Environmental > Aquatic > Non-marine Saline and Alkaline...
CCCATCTGGAGCACGTCCACATGCGGTGCCATACCCTCGCCAAATATGTTCGCAGTTTTTGCCTTGCGAAATGGCGGGGCGACTTTGTTTTTGGTGACGGTAATTATTACTTCACTGCCCAGTATCTCGTCACCTACTTTTATTTGAGACCCGCGTCGCATCTCAAACCGCTGAGACGCGTAAAACCTTAAGGTGTTACCCCCTGTTGTGTTCTTACTCGGCCCATACCCCCCTGTTTGAATAGTGGCGCGCATTTGGTTAGTAAAGAACACAGTAACCCCCGTGTTAGCTACGATTTTATTGAGGGCGGCCACCCCGCGAGCCATTAAGCGTGCGTGTAATCCTGGCGCGCTAGACATGTCGTCTATTGCACCCTCCAATAGCACCCGTGGTTGAAGTGCGGCCACGCTGTCAATCACTATAATGTCCCCGTAGCTCATCTGCTCTGCAAACCCTGTGGCAACGTCAAACGCCTGCTCTCCACAGTCTGGTTGACTGAGTAACATTTGAGGGACGTTGACCCCTAATTTCTGTGCGTACATTACGTCCAGCGTATACTCTGCGTCTACAAAAGCACATGTGCCACCTGCGGCTTGTGCGGCAGCAATAGCATGCAAGGTTAACGTTGTTTTTGACGTAGCGTTATCGCCTGAAACCTCCACGAGTCTTCCTTGGGGGTAGCCTCCGCCACAGGCAAGGTCTAACGAGAGAACCCCCGTCGAGGTCGTTGGCACACTCTCAATGTTAGAGCCATCCATGATGTGAACCTTTCCGTAGTCCACACCCTTCTTGTCCTCCATCTTTTTAAGAATCTTAGCAGCGTTACCCAGCACCTGCGTAGTTTTCTTACCCGCTTGTGCCGTCTTGTCTTTCATCTTTGCCATGTGTTCTCCTGTTTAGCAATAGGCGTTCTAGTCGGCCCACGAATGGGGAACGAGCCACTCATGGACCTCAAGAAAAACTAAGCGTTAACTACTCGTCCCAAGCAACCCGCCCCGTGGCTGGGGGTGGGCCTCCGATAGGGGGCTCCCTATCAGGTATCGGCGCGCCGCCTACGACTGGCGCAGGCGTTGCTGGCGTTGCAGCGGGCACAGGGGCCGCAGCCGCTGGCAGTGTGGGAATCGGGGGCTCGGCTGCCGCAGCAGGTTGTGGTACGGGCGCGGTCTGCGTGACAGGCGCGGGCATAACCGCTTGCGGAGGAGCCATCTGTGCGGGTGCAGGTGCAGGTGCAGGTGCAGGTGCGGGTGCGGGTGCGGGTGCGGGTGCGGGTGCGGGTGCGGGTGCAGGTGCAGGTGCAGGTGCAGGTGCAGGTGCAGACGTGGGAACTACAGCCTGTTGAGGCACGGCTGTAGCAGGTACCGCCTGTGTTGGCGGAGCCATCTGCACAGGGGGTGTCAGCTGTACGCCGCCCGTGTCCACAGTGGTAGACATCTTGCGATTGAAGCTCTGCTTCTCACTCGCAGTCTGGATATAGAACTGCTGCTCTTCATACGACAGCATGTGAATGAACGACGAGGGGTCCGCATAATTGATATCGTCTTTCAAATAGTTTACCCACTCTGGAGGATACTGATAGCGCTCACCCAGGTTTTGAACACTGTAGTCCGTCTTGATTTTAGAGCTGGGCGTCCAACCCGTGGTGTCCTTAATCATTGTCAGAATGTGCACACCACTTGCGCCCTCGAAATCAAAGAAGGGTGGCATACCCGCGTCGCTCAGTCCCTTATGCAGGCCCTTGACCCCTTTGTAAATGTCCTGTGGTGCGTACCATGCTTGCCAAGTAATATCTGTTTGGCCCTCGTCTTTGCTACGCTTGTTTGTGAACTTATCGTGGTCAAATACACTAATTACGTACTTCTCGTTAGCCGTTCCATCCTTCGCCGCTTTCCAGGTCTTCTCAAGAATGTCGTGCTTCTTTCTCATGGCATAGTACGCGTCCTTGGTAAGGTTGGACTTATCAATTCCCAGTGCTTTCCATGCGTCGTTGTGTACCGCCCACAGCCTTTCCTTTTCCTCGCAGTAAGCACACCTAACAGGCGTGTCAAACAGCGGCGCGAGTTCCAGGGCCTCCACCAGGTACTTGTTCATCGCCAAGGGGCACAAACCAAAAGCAAAACCCGTGTTGCCGTTTGGATACGCGAAATTAGGTATACTGTGTGCAGGCAACTGAAAGTAGAGGCTCCCCCACTCACGGTCACCACCAAACACATTCTGATTTGACAGGCCATACTTTTCAATGTCCTGCGCAGTCGGGTTAAACATTGACCACAGTGCAGGTGCCACGAGCGACACCACAACCTTGTTCAGCCCCTGAAGGTCAGCTTCATTTGGCAACGGTGAATACTGCACAGGATTATACGCCCGCTTTCCTCCGCCCTTGCCGCCTTCGTTGAACGTACTCTCTTTTACCAGGTCTGCTTTCAGTTTCGCCATTTATTTACTCCTCTGTTGGTTCACCGTCTGTTGATTGCCTGTTGTTTTGTTCACTGGAATGTCCTTATAATACCTCGCGCGCCAAAAGTCTCTCAGCTCCGAGAGTGCAACGTGGTCTACCAAAAACTTCTCAAAAACCTGTGCTCGCCATTCCTGCTCCTTGTGTAGCCTAATTACACCCGCCGCTAGCTCCGCCATGATGTTCACGGCTACGAACCCGTGCGGCGTTTCAGCCAGAAGGTCCTTCGCCAGACTACAAAGGTCTTCGTTGCTCATCATTTACTTACCTCTTTCTTGCACAGTTTTTCAACGCTTGTCCCCCCCGTAACTGCGCGTTTGCCAGCCTTTATAGCCCCTGATAGGGCTTTTACCTCTTTGGGGTCCATGAGATGGTAAAAATCAGACAGCCAATCACCACAATAATCAATAAGCAGTTGAAGGTGTTCAGTTGATAGATTCGCCTTAGACATCATTTTACTTACCTCTTCCTCACTTGTTCCGCCATTTCCTTGTCCGAGATTGACCTCGGGCCTAAGTTATACGCCTTGGCCGACACCAGGCCTAACAGACTCTGCATGTGGTACGACCTGCTATCCAGTTTCTTTGCCACGGCTTCAATCAAGTCAGACTGCTCCTTCAGTGTGTGCAGCGTAGTTACAACGGTTTCAAAATACCACGGCACGTCCGACAGCACGTGTTTATACATCAGGTTGTAAAACTGCTGTGTGTCGCCGTCAAAGTAAGCTTTATTCTTCGACGCAATAGAGTACGCTAAGTCCGCGTACTTTTCGCGTTCAAAGTCTGTGGTGTCCTGCGAGTAAATCAGAATCGTGGTGTCCTTAATGGCCTCCACCGTAGGCTTTTTATCGTCGTACGCAGCTAGAACATACTTTGCGTACACCCTGTTGTAAGCCCACCACTTTTTGTACCAGTCTTCTTTAAAGGCTTCCCACCTGTTTTTATACCTGATCGCCAGGGCCTCCCAGTAAACTTGGATAGCCGCGTGCGTCTTTAACAGGTCCTCAATGTCGTTCTCGTCGAACTCCAGGAGCTTGATAATATCCTCTTCCTGAAAGTCCTCGCTGACAAACGCGTTGAAACCGCCGTTGATTGACAGCCTGAATTCGGGCTTACTTGTCACTTGCTTGCACCTCTTTCGTGTTGTCAGCGCCTGCCCCCGCAGGAATCTCATTGGCTTCTCGGATTTTCAAAATTTCGGCCATAATGTGTATTGCCTTTATGTTGCCACAGTCCGCAGCAATCCCGAACAGCCCATAATTAACGTAAGACGGGTCGGCACCAGCTTTGAACAAGACCTTCATGGCCTCATAGTTTCCTTGACGAATAGCGTCACCCAGTGCGTCCGACAGTTCATCCTGCGCCCACGCAAAGTTAGCTAACAGATAGTCAAACATCTCAGTATGCTGCTGGTTCAGAGCATCGGCAAGGCCTGACCCGCGTGTTGAACAGCTTAGTAATTTTCGCGCGTCTTCAGCTTTTGGAGCCTGCATAACAAGCAGCGCCTTGGTCGCAGCGACATTACCTTGATGAACTGCCGTGTTGAATGCCCCCATCGTATGCCCTTGAGTAACTTCGAGTCCCTGGCTCTCGGCGCTGCGAACCACGTGGTTAATCATTTTAACATCGTTAGCTTCTGCTGCGGCCTCCAACACACTATCTATTGCAAGACTTAAATCTGCACCCACGTCTAAAAGTCTTGTAAAAACGTGAAGGCTGCCCCCGCGCGCCGCTGCTCCAAGCGGAGTTTCACGGTCCTCATAGCTTGCCCGCTCATGCCTTTCGTGATAAACATCCTGCACATGAACGTCCGCGCCGAACTTGAGCATAAGCTCTACACCCTCAATATCACCTTTTAACGCAGCCCACCTAAGGGGCCTCTCCTCGGCGTAATGGACATCAAACCCCGTGGACAAGAAGGCGCTTACAACGGCGAGGTCCCCCCTGTCCAAAGCATTAAAAAATGCTTGGGAATCCATCACATGTGGGTCTGCTCCATGCTTCAAGAGCAGACTAACAAGAGAGGCGTCCCCAGATTCCGCAGCATAAACTAAAGGTGCATCCTGACAAGCGCGTACATTTGCGCCCCGCTTTATGAGACTGCGTATAACTTGCTTTGTGATTTTCTTAGGCTTACCAACATAAATAACTGGGGACTTCCATGTCCGCGTAGACTCCCCGCTATTAATTTTAATGAAGTTACGTGAGGGTACTTCGACCTCACATAAATAACAATCGCTAGGCTGCAAGGCGGCTAGTATGTCCTCTTTATAGAACACAAACCCGTGGTCTGGATGTCGCTTGGCCTTTGCTGCGTACTGGTCTATCTGGGAATGCACGTGCTTCACTAAAACCTTGGCTGCATCCAAAACCTTCGCAAGGTTACCTGAGCCCGCCTCTGCCACTTCACAACCGTCAGCCCCTTCCATGTCTTCGTCTTCCGCGTGACCCTCCCAAGCTTTCCAAAAGCTTTCGTCTTCCCAGAGGTCAAAGCAGCGAGGGTCAACATTCAGCCCAGGTTTCAAGTATGCCCCATCCTGAGTAACATAGTCCTGAAACCTCCCATCTGCACGGATGAAACCGTCGATAATAACGTAGCAAGGAAAGTCCGTGTCCAAAGGATCTGTTTGGGCTACCCCGCCTTCTTCAACATGTGAATCCAAGTCTGCCGTGTCTTTAAACTTCATAACTAGTCTCCTTTTCTGTTTTTTGTACTACTTCCATTTTACAACGTTTACTCGCTCTCCTCCACAGCCTTTATAACCTGGCTGCCTGTAGCATGCAGCTTGTCAAGAAAGTTTTCGAGGAACTCAGGCTCCTGATGGGTGTCGGGCGACTCTATAACACCCTGCGCCCAGTACGGGCCATACTTGTGTATGATCGACCTGAAGTCCTGAATGTCGTGCTTTACGAGCTTTTCCATGTCTTGCGAAATATGCAACAGTTCGTGGTGCAACGTGATTGCCTCGATTTTGTCAATCGGGCCACCCTCGTCTTCAATGGCGTCCGTGTTAATCGCTATAATGTACGCGGGGTCCAACGTGTACCCCAGGGCGTTCGTTACCGTGTCTACGTCTACCAACCCCGCGTGGCTCATCTTGAGCAGCAAGAACTGTGGGATGATTTTCAAGGGTACCCTGATAAGCCAGCACTTGCCGTACCAGTTGACACCCGTTTTACTCAGCGCTACACCGTTGGCGCGCACGAAGATTACCTGGTCGAGTTCAATGTGTCCCAGTTCATCAGGGAACTGGCCAAGTAAATTGGCCGCTGTGTTTCGCAGGCCCTCGTCGATTTCCCAGACTTCTGTACCTTTACCATAAATTTCCATGTAGTTAGCCTTTGTTTACTTACCTTTCCTTCGAGCAGTCATATACTTCTTGCCCGCCTTATTACGTCGCACTTCCCTGGGCTTCACCTGCATAGTTTCCAAGCCCTGCCAGTCAATTACGTAGGCCTCCACGCTTTTCTTCTTACCGCGCAGCCTGTGTCCACAGTACCCACACTTCAAGTAAAAGTAAAACGTATGTTCGTCTACCCACGTGCACCCCTGATTTCGCATCCAGTTCTTGCACGTCTTACATCGGGGTCCAGTCTCCCATGTTGCGTTCGGTTTATCATCCATTACACCTCAACTTTCACACATGCTTATTGCGAACGTATCCCAAATAATTTTTGGGAACGTAGTGTCTCTCATAAACTCCATATGAACATCCCACGCTCTCAATATATCCTTGACGTCTGCAAATGTCAAGCACAAATTACGTTCGAGCGTCGTTTTTTTAATTCCTGAATAATATTCAGCGTCTTCAACGTCAGCCAAGCACATTATAAAGTCGTGGGCCAACCCTGGCACACCGTTTACAAACAGGTCCATCAGGTTAATACCCTGGGCGTACCAATCCTTGATCAACTTGAGAAACACGTGGGCGCTCTTTGTGTTCAGCGCGTACGCCAGGTCCTTATACACTTGGGTAGAAATCAAGCCCAGGGAGTCGCTGAGCATGGCCTCAGTCAGTTCACCATCTGCATTGAGTACCAGGCCCTCAAGAAGTTGTTGGGCGTCCCTGACGGAGCCCCGTGTGCACTGTGCGAACCGCTTAACAAAGCCTGCTGTGTGAGGAACCCCCTCGTTGACAAGGATTCGCTGGATGTTCTCCGCCAGGTCTGTGGGTGACACAGGTCGTATGTCAACCTTGAGACACCTCGACAGGATTGTGGGCTCTAGCTTCGCCACATCGGTCGTAACCAGGATAAACAGCGTACGCTCTGGCGGCTCCTCGATCAGCTTGAGCAGTGCAGCCTGCGCCTGCTTAGTCAGCATGTGGCACTCGTCGAGAATTATTACGCGGTGCTGGCCGTACACGGCGAACGCCGTAAGGTCTTCAAAGGCACGTGCGTCGTCAACCCCTGAGTGGCTGGCCGCGTCGTACTCAAGTACAGATTGCGAAGTACCTGCCTGAATGTCTAGGCAGGCCTGGCATTCGCAACAGGGTTCGCCGTCGAAGCGCTCGCAGTTCAGAGCCTTTGCGTAGACTCGTGCGAGCGTTGTCTTGCCACAGCCGTGCATGCCGAAGAGGATGAGGGCGTTGGGGACCTTACTCATTCTGATAGAGTTGGCCAGGATTTTGGTGGCAACAGGTTGGCCGATTATTTCAGAGAAGTTAGTCGGCCTGTATTTGAGTGAGTACTGCATTAAAATGGGATACTGTCGTCGTCAGGTCCGACAGGTGTAACGGGTGCTGGCGGCTGTGGAGGCGCAGGCATTGGACGCGGCACAAACCTCTCTTGACTCGGTGGTGAGGGGGGTGCTGGATAGCCTGGCGTCGGCACAGGCTGCTTCGCCTCATCCTTATCGAGTTCCCCTCCATATTTGACCTTGTCACTGTCCGTGAACTTACGGGTTCCCTTGCAATCGGGGTACTTCGTGCAACCAAAAAACATATCGCCGTTAGTTCTGTTTGCACGTACACGCATTGTATGCCCGCACTTGGGACACGGCGGTATCTGGTCCTCAGGCACGTCAGGTAAGTCAACCTTCGGTGCTTCCTCTGTATAGAAGACCATGAGGCTCACAACGTCAAAGCCTGTTGGCCCCAAGCCCGTCGTTTTTACAAGCGAAATATGGCGTGTGGTTTCAAGCCAGGCTTGAACCTGACCTTCAAGGTCTTCAATCGCACAACTAAATACTCTGCACTGCATTTGCGTACCTTTCGTCTACTGTTGTACAACTGCGCGGTGGTCGGAAACCGTAGAACGCACGACTACCTGTGTTAATGCTTCATCTTCAATGAATAGAATATTACCAAACCTTGAACAAGTTTCTCCCGACGCACGTAGTTGTCCTAAGCAAAAAGGTTCAGTTTTACCGTTTATAAGCTCTTCACTTACCAACTTTTCTAACGTGCCTGGCGGTGCAAGAATTACCATGTGTTCAGCGTGTAGATTCCACATCTCTACGTCTGCAATTGCCTCGAACATCTGAGTAATCATACGTTCCCCCAGACTACTGTTGGCTCCAGCTTGACTATGCGGGCTCCAAGCAATTCGGCGTGGATATCTATCTGCGCCATGTAAGGAAATCGATATCCCATACCCCCCGCGCGGTTTCGAAGGGCATTCACCCATTTTTTCCACGCGGGTGACCCTGGTTCAACCAGCCAAGCCCCGCCGACAGCTCCAAACTCTGGAGTGGTTACGCTTTCACACAAAAATCGAACCAAGTACGGGTTGACCAGGGTATGCCCCGCCGTTTTATGGCCGTCTACCCAGCCTTTATTTAATCCCTGGCGCACCATCTCATCACGCAGCACGTCGCAAAACCCGCCGTCCGTAGCAGGCCCCAAGCCCACCACTTGTTTATCCCTGACGTCATTCTCAGCGGCTAAACACGCAAACAAGGTTATCTTCACGTCGGGTTTACAATACGGGTCCATGCTCTCCACCAAGCCTGGAACGTGAACTCGGTCGAAACCGAACTGGATACCGTTGGGCCACCCATGTCCAAACATTGCAATCGCATCTAGTTTCTCACGCGACCCTGCATCATAGATTGCATCGTATACGTCGTCCCGCCGAGTTGACTTCTTTATGTGCGGACAGCGTATGCCCACGACGTTCTCTTTTGGCACCCCGTGCAACTTTGCAAAGGCTTTAGCCTCGGGGATAAACGCACCCGTGGCATCCGACTTTTTGCCGCTGTTTGTGTTCGAGTACAAAACCAGTATATTTTTGTCAGTCATTTTGTCTCCTGCTTTCATCCACTATTTTTACGTGTGCCCAAGTCGTCTCCGCAACGATAGCATTAATAGCCCCTGACGATACCCCGTATGCTTTGGCCATGCCTCGTTGTGTGAAAGCCCCAAGAAGCGTATGCTTTATTAAACGCACCTCAGCCTCTGACAGCTTTGCACATGCGTGCTCTGACCCACGCGCTTGATGCGTTCGACTTACGGCTACTACACGTCGATCACGCTGAGAGTCTCTGTCGGGGTAATCTGTAATGTCTCGGTACGCCCCACCTCTGTAGATGTTGCCTATTGTCCAGCCCGTCACAGAGTAGTCTCGCGCTATGTTCTTGTACGTCTCGCCCGCGTCAAGCCTCTTCTTTATCTCACGGACTTCCTTATCCGTGAGTCGCCTATTCCCGTGAGAACTCATTTCTCTCCCCAACGTCTACTAACCTTCGTATCCACAAGCAACGGCACGCTAAACTGTGTATACTGCCTCAAGTAATCGGTCATGAAATACTTCATAATTGCCAGTGTCTGGTCCACACAACTCACGTGCGTGTAACATCCGATTTCGTCGTGAATGTGCAGCACAGGCCGCGAGTCCAAACCTTGTCTTTCCAGTTCGTCGCCAATCCACGTGGCACACAAGCTCACCATCTCCACGGCAGACCCCTGAACAGGTGAGTTAACTGCCTGGCGCATAGCCTCTGCCTTCTTGCTCGCCAAGTACTTGCGCTCGCGATTTACAATGCAGGACCTGACAAACGGACAACCCATACACTTGTTAAACTGGCTACCCCGTGACTTTATCTGCTCTTTAATCTGGTACGCCTGCATGTCGTAAATGTCTTCGAACTTAATATCCAAGAACTTCAGGTAAGGGCCGTCACGATAACACGTTGGCCTCACTGACAGGTCAGGCCAGGGCAGCCCCTGTATATCCTGAGTTTGTGCGTCGGGTAGGTGACGACGCCTGTTAAAAATCGTGTTCACGTACCCTTCTTGTTCGGCAAACGCGTGCGTATCGTCAATCCACTGCTTGAGCGTCGGGGCCGCACCAAAGTAGGTGACGTTTATCAGGTTCCATGCTTCCTCCTCCGAGATATTTAGCTGCTTTGACAGCGCGTGTGCCGTACGCCCATACAGGATACCAAAGTTAATGGTTTTGGCATCACTCCGCTTTTCATAGTATAGCGCCTTAACCTCTTCAATAGTACACGGCAGGTTATACACTGCGTGCGCCGTAGCCGAGTGCATGTCGTGCCCCTGGTTAAAGCCTTCTAGCCACACAGGCTCCTGCGAAAGGTGTGCGGTTACCCGCAACTCAATCTGCGATTCGTCGGCGAATACAAAGCGGTAGTCCTCGGGGCACCCGAACATACCCTTCACGATGTCGCCACCCTTATCAGATTTGGGTAACTGACTCAGGTTAGGCAAGCGTGACCTGAGCCTACCCGTTTTCGACGGCATGAAGTAGTCAGTATGAATCCACCCGAGGGACCCCCCGTGTGTTATTTCAGCTACGCGCTCTAACGACGCTGTGGCGTACGTGCCTCGAATCTGGTCGGCCCGCCTATACTTCTGTAGCGGTTCCTTTGCAGGGTGGTCTAAAGCCTCTAGCACCTCGGCGTCCACAACCCAGCCCATCTTGTTCTTTCGCCCGCCTGGAAGGCCAAGGTCCTCAAACAACACTTTACCCAGTTGCTGAGGTGCCCCCACGTTGAAAACATGGCCAGTCAATTGCTGAACTTCGACCGTCAAGGCCTCCAAAATCTGTGTCTGCTCGGCCTCCACATGCTTTGCGCGTGCAATATCCAGGGGTACCCCGTGCATCTCCATGAGCATCAGCCTATGCTGTAACGGCATCATGATGTTCTGGAAATTCCAAGTCAAGCCCTCGGCGTCCAACAGCTTTTGCATGACGAACATCAGGCTCAACACCATGTCCGAGTCGGCGCAGCCGTAAGGGTGTAGAATGTCAAGCGGCACACACGAATACCTCTTGAGTGCAGGATCGTAGTGCTTCAGTGCGTCATCCAGGTCCCGCTTGAACTCCGAGGTGCCCAAATCAAGGTACGCATCAGACAGCCCTATGCCTGTAATTTCACCCTCGTTACTGAACTTGGACTTCAAAGCGTGTCTCGATACCAGACAGTCTTCATCCACCAGTGCGTGCGCAAGCATCGTGTCAAAAGCAAATGCCTCGGTCTTAATCCCCAACAACTGTCTAAACTTTGTGCAATCGAACTTACCGTTTTGCGCTGCCTTTGGTATGGGTGACACTTGAATCTCCTCGATAACCCTGTGTACCGCGTCCTGGCGTTTCCCCCAGTACGGTGTATCGTCTGGGCGTGTCAACGGTATGTACGCGGCAGTCCCTGGCTGCCAAGGGCTTTCAACTTGGGTACGCCCCCACGCGTAACTCACACCACAAATCAGTTCCCGCGCGTCAGACGCTCGCCACTCTTTGACACGGTCGTCACTGTTAGTCGTCGGGTGGTTCGTCTCAATGTCGAACGCCATTGCCTTCGACGCAAGTAGCTCACGCTGCACCCACGCAAGCTTCTTGTACGTGTCTACTAAGTAATAAGTAGACGGTACTTTTAGGTCGGAGAAAAACAATCTAATCTAGGCCTCCAAGAAAGTGTCGTCGTCTGCCTCTGTTTCCGTCTCGGGCTCCACAGGCTTTTCAACGGGCACCCGTGGCGTGTTCCTGGCCTTCCAAACTTGATTCGCAATGTACCTCTCAATAGTAACGGCCAACGCATGTAGGCTCAGCATGTCCCTCCGCTGAAAGAAGTTGGTGCGGTGCTCAACGTCCGTGTTATCAAAGTACCGACGTTGAATAATCGTATCATAAAACTTTTTACCGTCAGACTGACGCACCCTTTCGTACACCTCAGCCACTAACTTGTCTTCAAAGAGGTCCTTAATTTTGCGCTTTGACATGTGTTCAACCCTTCTTATTAGATTCCGTTTCGAGCTTGACGCGTTCAATTTCAGCGCGTGATACGAGTTTAGAAGTTGATTCTGACTGCACGTAGGCCTTAATCCTACCACTCTTTATTTTTGCGTAAATATTGGGTGGAGTACAGCCCCAAAATAAAGCCGCCTCTTTAGTTGTAATCAAGTCGCTGGGTGTCCCCGAAGGCAAAGCTAGCACCTTGGGTGCTGCCTGCGGTTTACTCGCAGCAGGCGGCTTGTCAGGTGCCTTCTCAGGTGTTTCTAACGTAGCTACCTGCTCAGTCGCCACCTGTGAGTCGGGTGCATCGCCAAGTGCCTTGTGAATTTCACTCAGAAGGTCCGCGTAGGGCATCTCCAGGCCCTTCTTAACCGCTGTGTGCACCTTGTCGCCACCTACACCCAGCCTGAAGGCGAACGCTGCCAGGCATGCCTTGCTG
>Ga0208769_1001123_pt1 | contig 12084 bp, 25 predicted proteins | sample AntAceMetag02UKC_FD_184768 | JGI IMG/M metagenome (GOLD analysis project Ga0208769, IMG submission 184768) | Saline lake microbial communities from Ace Lake, Antarctica- Antarctic Ace Lake Metagenome 02UKC (SPAdes) (version 2) | ecosystem: Environmental > Aquatic > Non-marine Saline and Alkaline...
TTTTTCATATACGACGACCAATTTCCACGCCCACAACTATCGGGAACACCCACATAAACACGCCGCCGCATAGCGATTTTCCCGCAACTCGGAAACTAGTATATAACCTTTGCCCCCTTTCCAACATTGTCACCTATAGGTTGTAGAAGGAACTTATTATGAGACCAGAAGACAAAGACTTCTTGAAAAAGGAGACCGCAGAGGCTGAAGAACTTTTGAGATATGCAAAGTCCGACACATTACCTCATCTGGATTTTGATGAGTTAGAGTTCAGAATCATACAAATAGGGCGGCTTATTGATATTACTTTGGATGATATCCAAGACACCGACTATGAGATGCAAACACTTCTTGTGGGTCTTGGACTTTATAATCAGCTTATGACCGCATTGACCACAGAACGAGATGGCAGAGGTGCATAATAATGGAGTTTAATGAAGTCGAGTTTGAAGAGTTTCCAGAAACCAAGAAGTTTGAGAACGTAGACGACACCATTCAGGGCGAAGTTACAGCCTTTAGAACGGCAATCGTAAGTGACAAAGAACGTCATCTTATGGTGATTAAGGACGCTTTTTCAGGCAGAGAGTACACTGTTTGGATTAACGGAGTTTTGAAAGGTAAACTTGCCTCCGCAAACGCAGAAGTCGGTTCAACGGTTAAAATCGTGTTCCAGGGTAAAAAGAAGTCTCCTGTATCCAGCTTTGAATATAACGACTTCAAGCTTTACATCGGGAAGGACTAATTATGGTCACATTTATCCTTTTTGAACTGTTTGTTGCCCTGGTCTACATAACCGGTGTTTACGTAGGGTGGAATTTTCTATGAAAGCCGACTTAGCAGACCTTAACCACGACGAAGCAAGGGCCTTTCTTCGCTTTTTGCTTATGGAGAAGAAACGACACCTAGACGACATCGGCCAAATACAGAAAGACATTAACGTCGTGTGTTATAACTTCAAGCTAAACCCTGACGATATAGACATATGGGAGTTTGTCACGGTACAACATGACAGTTTTAACCCGAGGCGAGAGTTATGAAAGTTAAGATTTCTGGCCTGGACACCGAAGTAGAGGAATTTGTTGTTCAGGTAGATGATTTTGACAAGAGGCTTAGGGTGTTTGCAGGCCCTCAGGTTCTTGGGAACGACAACCTTAACCTTAAATCTAAACTCACCAATTATTACAGACTATCCAAATCTGCAATCAAGCACAATAACCTTGAAGCCTTCGCAGAGGCCGCCGGAATGTGGACTGAATACCTTCTTGAAGAGGCTGATAACTGATGAAAATTACCAAAGCCGTTGAAATTATGGAGTCCAAGTACGGACTTAATCTTATGGATATTGTTCGCGATGTGAACATAGGCGACCTAGAAACCGAAGAGGTGGTTCTGGTTCAGATGGTCGTCAACACAAACCACGTAGCCGCCATTGACGGTCTCTACAAAGAGATAGCGGCCCTCAAAGAAACCATCACATCCCTTACTGGAACAACCGAAGACTATGATGGAGTGATGTTCTCATGATTAAAGTAAACAGTGCAGGTTACAGATACGAGATAGCTGTCTATTCAATCGTAGGTCCACACGGCGAAATCTGTCAGTGGACCGCGAAACAGGTTAGAGAATTCGGCCCCAAGGTTGGTCTTTATGACTTCTGACTGCAAGAAATGCGGGGCCTGTTGCCGGTACCTCTCGTTTGGGGTACCAGACCTCACCCCACAAGACGTACTTTTCTACAAAACTCGGGGAGTCTTCGTCTGGAGGGAAGAGGACGATGGCGTTTTTATAATCGTCGTCCCTCAAAAATGTCAAATGCTGGGTAAGAATCTTTGCAAGATTCACCAAAATAAACCCAAACCTTGCAGAGATGCATCTTGCCCCAAATCTAATAAGTGGTTCAAGGAGGCCCTCAGATACTATGAAGGGTCCCCTTAGCCGCTTACGTTTATATTTGTATCGGAGAAGTTGGAAGAAAGCATTACGAGAAGAGAGAGAAAGGAGGTTAAGCAATTATGGCAGATGAACTTGATTATGTTATGAAAGACGGAGATAAATGGATAGTAACGTTATCTTCTGATTGTGGTTATGGGCACGCGGCCGTTGATAAAAGAGTATGGTCGCAGAAACAGATTGATAACTGGTTAGAAAATCACCCTTATGATATGAGGTGTTTTGAATGAACGTTAAATTTACCCGTTTAGGTAGACGAGAGGCAAAACACCTCAAAGAGATGAGGGCGGTCAAAGCAGAACTTGTAGAAACCAAATACGCTTTTGGTGTGGCGAAAGAACACTTAGCTTATCAAGCCAAAGAAATTAGGAGACGTGACGACATGGACGAGGTTAAGGCGGTATGGAATGACCATAGTCTAACCGTTGAAAAACAGAAAGACGTGACAGGAAAAATCGCTACCAAGTATATAGCTGAAGAAGGTTTACCTCTTTCTTCAAGCCCAATAGGAGTTTAAGTTATGCTTCCTAAAAACCTTCATGCTTTTGACACCGAAACAACCTCTGACGGTAAAGCCCGAGTTATCGCCACCGAGTCAGTATGGCGAAAGATAACCTCTATTGACGACATAACCAGCTTGCTAGAACCTAAGGGCAGGGCTACCATTTATGAGTCTTGGAACCTTGGATACGATATGCGGGCAATCCTTAAATGGATTCCCTCTGACCTTTGGAAAGAGATATACGACGGCCACCGTGTGATATACGAAGGCCACGCATACAAAGCCCTTGGAAATAAGAGGTTTCAAATAGGCTATCCGTATGGTACCCAAGGCAAATTCTCTTATGCCACCTGCTTAGACATGGCAGCTTTCTATGACTACAGACGTTTAAACGACGCCGCCAAAGCTTTTTTGGGCCGCGAAAAGAATGACGTAGGGCACTGGGTCGATGTAGTCAAATCAGGCCGCGACATAGACAGCCAGCTAGACTATTTGTCTCAGCATCTCGCAGAAGTTGGTGAATATTGCCGCTTAGACAGCGAGTTAACATACGAGTTATCCAAGTTCATGCTTGAAAACCTGGAGAACATAGGCGTAGACACCAAAAGCCCTATTTCACCAGCCAACCTTGCCGGAAAACATATGCTATCCCTTAACCCTTGGATTAGCGATATGGATAAGATACCTATGGAAACGTACACACGACCAACCTATCGTGGTGGGATGTTTCAAGCCCTCCAACGAGGCCGCTTTGACCAACCAGTCTATGAGTACGACATCTCATCAGCTTATCCGTTCCATATGCACACCCTCCCAGACTGGAGAAACGGCGACTTTGTATTTTCTGAAGATGAGGAGGACCTTTGGGCCTCAAACATGGGTTGGCTGTTGGCAAAGTTTGATTGTGAATACATACCGAAACCGGTTAACTGGTCTGACAAAATAGAATTGGATTACGGCGACGGGAACGGATTCAATCAGTATAGCCTAGGTGCCCAAAAACTCTTTTATCCGTCAGGTCTTAGAGTTCAACCAGTAACGCTAGTTGAGGCCAAATGGATGCGTGAGAAGGGTTATGACGTTCAGCTAATAGAGGGTCTCACCTGGAATCAAGTCACAGATGAACACCCACCACCATTCGGATACCTTGCGGATATGTTCAGAGAGAGGGTTAACATTTTAAACGCTTTCGGAAAAGGTGATATGAGGCAAAACTGTCTTAAGCTTATCATGAATTCGTCTTATGGCAAGACAGCCCAAAGCCCTGATAAGTACAAATACAGGACCCCTACTACAGACTTTGGGTATTCCTCTTACGTAACCGCATTAACTCGTATGCAGATAGCCGACGCGGCCTTTGAACATCCTGACGCCTTGATTGAAATTGCCACCGACGCCGTATATTTGACGGAAAAAGCACCGGAATTGGTTACCCCAGACATGAAAGTCTTGGGGACATGGGAACGGGCTGACTATGACGGGGGCTTATGGATAGGTGGCGGGATAAAACAGCTTTGGCATGACGGAGACTTTACCACCAAAGCCAGAGGATTCTCAAACAACCGACATTTTGACCTTGAGAAAGAACTAAAGGCGGTCGGTGACAAAGGTGTTTATTCCCACCACAAGAGGCGACCTCTACAGCTAGGCGAGGTGCTGAGGGCGGTTAACAATCCAGCGTTATTCAAACCAGAACTACTGAACACTTGGGCCAACACCGGAAGACGAGTTAGGGTCAATATGGACGATAAGCGTAACTGGGAAGTCTTCCCGGATACGTGGGATTCTTTCCTAGACCACGGTCCTATTAAATCCAAACCTTGGACCATGCAAGAACTAACCGAAGGGGCCTGGATAAGATAATCCGACCCATAACTATTTATACTCAGGGCCTAAGTATAGGGTGTCAATGTGTGGGGGCCTCTTGCCTTTACGGACTCACCTTCCCTCTGGGAAGGGAGACCCTCTAATCTGAGGTGTTCAAAATGTACGAAATTACAGTCGGGAAATCCGAAGACATGGAACTATTTGTCTTCAACGAAACGAACTATCTGGAATACATCAATGTAGACGGAAAAGCTTTCAGGACATATGACCGGATAGGAGGCGAACTCTGATGTTAGGCCTTCTCTGCCTCTTATCCATCTTTGCCTATATCCTGTTGATGGTTTGGGTAGTTGCCGGAATTTATCACCAATACTGGGGGGAATCGGATAATGATAATTGACTTCATAGACAACAGACCTGCATGGAAGAAAGCGTTATCTGCTAAATGGCCTGTTTACCGCGATACATACCTACGAATCGCAGTAACCGAAGCAGCGGCGGCCGTTGAATTCCATAAGTCGGAACTGCAAAAGGCAGAACTCAGATTAACGAGGTTACAAAATGAAATTAGATGAGGCCTGCGAAACCGTCGGAAAGAGATTTTTCCCGAGAATCCGAAACCCATACGGGTTCTTAGACACGCTTCCAAACTGGCAACCTGTCTTTGACGCGTTCCCTGGTCAAAACGCCCCAGGCGATTTAGACGGTATAATGGAACGCCACGGTCAGTTTTTGATAATTGAAAAGAAATCAACAGGAACACCGGTCAAATCATGGTCAGGACAAGCAAGGACCCTTCATGCAATGCACAAGTTAGGAGTCTTCACCATAATTTACATGTGGGGACGAGAAGACAACCCAACAGACATATGCGTTATCAAACCGAACGACCGCTTCAACATCACATCAACACCGACAACCTATGACGAGTTCATAGCAGTCTTAAAAGCGTGGTGGGAATTCGCAGAATCCTGTAAAGTGTATTAGGAGGCATGAAAGATAATGGTTCAAGTAGGTAAAGAATATACCGTCTACGATAAAATAGGTTGGGAGAAGACCCTTGCAGCTTTCAAAGCTAACCCCTTAAAACCCCCTATTCCGCCGGTTAGAGACGGTAACGCCAAAACCCTGTATGGTATGTGGGATTATATAACGTTGGAAGAAATTAACGACTTTATCATAGCTACGAGGGTATCTGACGGGGCTGCACGTAAGAGGACAGGGTTTGCCTCTGAACACCCACAAGTCATATCCGCTTATGAGAGGGTCCGAACTTCAAAAGATATAAATCGTGGTCTTAAGCGAAACACTCTAGACAGGAATTTTAGTTATTTAGCGAGGGACAGAAGCGTAAGACATGACTACATCTATGAGGGTCTGTCGGTCTCTAAGATAAAGGCCAAATATACCCTTAAAAAGTCAATGGTTTATAACATAGTAGGTAGCAAAAAAGCTAACCGTTTGAAAGCCCGCCACAGAATCAACAGCATGCAGGCCTAACTACTCTTTTTTCCGTTATTATCACCCATTAGGTAGAGGTAGTTAGTTTATGGCAGAAAATAAAGCCGCTTTAATTAGGGAAATGCTAGAAGATGGTATGTCCCCCAAGGAGATAAAGTCCGAGTTGAAAGACGACGGTATAGAAGTCACCTCACAGTACGTTTACAACGTTAAACGGTCTTGGGCCGCTAAGTCTAAGAATACTGAAAAGGGGCACAAAGACGACGAAGACGAAGACGACGACACAGAAGACGAAGACGACGAGGATTATTTTACCCGAGTACCAAAGGAAAAGCAAAAGAACCGAAACACTGAAGGCTACGAATGCGGGGCTTGTGGGGCGTCATGGACTGCTTCAAGTCGCAAACATCAGAATATCTGTCCCAGTTGTGGGGTTGAATTTGAATGAGTTCCTACGAAATGGGGGCTTTTACAGAGAACGGAGTGAACTGGAATGATTAGAGGCGACGTATTAGACCTAGGGACCTTAGGCCAAGCTGCTGGGAAAGCGGCGAGTGAGGGCGACATTGATAAGGTACTTTCTCTCCTAGACAAGGCGGACAAACTGCTAAATAACCCGCTTATTCAGGGTTTCTTAGGCTTGAAGACCCCCCAACCAATGCACGAAAATGCAGAGACCGTTCCCGTAGTTCAAGTTGTGTCAGAAGTTCCCAAAGGGGCCATAGTACCGACTTCGGAGGTCCATGCTAAAATGTATGGCATGATGCAAAAGATGAATGCTGAACAGTTGATGGGCTTGTTAAGCCAGTATGGAGGCGAAGATGCAAAAAAAGCGGTTGAATCCGAATCTTAAGCTGGGCAAGATTGTTATCAAGGACTTGCCACAGAGGACGGTTGCTATAATTGGTCAGAAGGGCAGTGGTAAGACGACCGCTATAAGGTTGATGGTTAGAGAACTGGACAAATTGAAGTTACCTGTTATCGTATTTGACCCGACAGGTGCCGCCGTTGATGCGGACTTTTTCAATGTATCCATACCTGCCCACCCAAACGACGAAGTAATAGACCTTTTCTTAGGAGTCATAGACGAGGCGTGGTCGGAGAAGGCCCCGTTAGTAATTGATATCTCAGAGTTAAATAGGGAAGAGGCCTCAGAGATGGCTGCGGTCGTGTTCCCCCACCTACTCAAAAAGAAGGACGGCGTGGTTATCGTTGATGAGATACCTGATTTAACCCCTCAGTGGGGAAAGTGGAAGTCCGAAGAGTTGATAAGGTTTAACCGCAAGTGTAGAAACCGCAACATCGCTTTTATCTTCGGTACCCAAAGGCCTGCCAGTGTGTCTAAAGATGTGTTGGCTTTGGCTGATGTCATGCTGATTATGAGGTTGGCGTGGCCTGGGGACATGGAGGCCATAGAGAAGATTCTTAAACGTAAATACGACCGACAAGAGATTGACGCCACCATGCAGAAAATCTCTCATTTTAAGGCCGGTGAGGTTTACGTTGTGGACTTCAGAACACAAGGATAGCTGATGCTATCCAAGACCCTTCTCCTTCGGAGAGGGGGGCAAGGCTAACCTTACTTACTCTTTTTTCCAAATTTATCACCCATAAGTTAGAGGCAAGTAGCCCTTAATCAAAGCCTTAGGGTACAGCCTTTTTGCTTATGGAGAACAGATTATGGTAAAACTTATACCGAAAATGCCTAAAGCCACCCAAGGCGACATGTTGGATGTTGCGGGAATGGCTGTCATCAAGGCAGTCGTAGAGTCCATGTCTGCCCCATACCTCGGTAACGGTTCCCTTAAGTCGGGTGCCATGAAGGTTGGTGCAGGTTATGCACTTGATAAGTTTGTAGGTGGACGTTATGCACGTTTACTTGCGGGCGGGCTTGTGTTTGATGGCGTTGAAGATGGACTAATGTCTTCTGGAATCATGGACATGGCCGGTTCGTTCGGCGGAAAGATGGGCGGAATGGGACGCGGTGTTTCTGAGGCTGAAGATTGGTAGATAATGGAGATTTGATTAATTATGACAACTGTTTCTAGAGGTACACATGCCTTTTTCCGGCTGGTAGTGACTGACGCCAGCAAGACTAAGAAAGTCGTAGTTTGGGAAGGACACTCTGCACAGTTTAACCCTGTAGAGGTTGCCACCGCTGCGTCTACGTCTTATGAAGACGACATGCAGAAAATGCCTATTATTCCTAAGGGAATTGGTGGCGTTTTGAGAGAGGATGACTATCTTCTGTTGGAGGCTAAGGACGACGGAACGACCCAAAGCCAGATTATCGCAACCAACCCACAGATTATCAGAGTCCCTGTGACTAAGAGAAACCGACGTACTGGGATAATTAGCGAGATTGTTTTCGGACCGGCTAACTTCACCGTGACGACCGACTTTGCCGCCGCCGATATGTCCGCTACTTACTGGAGAGAGATTGCTTACGTGGCCGTTCCTGCACAGGAAGAGTGGAAGTTAGGTCATTCTATTGCCCACAACTCCAGAATTGCACTCGGATTCCAGGACACTGTAGGGGTCGCTTAACCTTATCGCATAGGGGGCGTTAGAGTATGGTTTATCAAGAACAGACTAAGGCTAAGGGGTGGCTAAACTGGCAAGACCCCCAGCCACAAAGGACCGCTTTAGACGTTGAAGAAATCCCCCTACAACTTGGCGAAAGCGTTCTCCGAATAGTGGATAACCCGGATAGGAAAGAGAAATATGAAAGGGGGTATGTCCCCACAGTTCCCTTTAATTCGGGGCAAGCGATGGACGCCGAGACTTGGGATGGGATTAACGTCCGCAAGACCTATCGCAGACACACCAAAGACCAATTAGGGGCCCAAGTAAACGGGGCCGAGGTAGGCCGATTATGAGTACTATTAAGACCTACATAAACGACGGTGTTGATAAAGGGGACGGTTTGGGCGTTTCGCCTACCACTATGGCCGCCGGTGCTAGCTGGGACATAGCCCTTGAAGAGGATAAGACTCTCAGAAAAGAGTTTCGTCGCCTTGAGACAGAAGGCAAACCTTCTCTGGTAGGAATTCAGATTAAGAACGCTTCAAGCACTCCATTAAGGATTAAAGTTGATGGGTCTTCTTTGGCGGAGATTTATATCGCTAAGAAACAGTCAGAGGCTTTGATTGTTGAAAACGTTCAATATATCCAAGTTTGCAATTGTGGGGCAGGTACGGTGGCTGCTTCTGAGGTTATCGTAACGGTTACAACTGGGGCCTCTCGGGTCAGCGGTGCTGCTGGTTTGGGCGACATCTTCGTAACTGAAGACTTCGGAGGCAAAGTGTTTTCGGTACAGGTTACCACAACCGTTGACACGGCTTTCGCTGCAATGGCGACCGAGAAGAAACTAAGGGACGTAGTAATCGTTTGTAGCGGTTACGCTTGTACTGTTGGAAGTGCAACTGTACAACTACTACCTTTGGCAGTGGGCGATACACTTGGATTTTCTTGGATTAACTTAAGCACCCTTTACTTCAAAAATAAGACTGTCGCAGAGGACACCATTTTAACCATTGTGGGGGTTGAACAGTGAACAAAGTCTACGCTGTGGGCGGTTTGGCCGCCCTTATCTTCCTTTGGGGAAGGAATAACAAAGCTGAAATTACCGCCGCCGAGGGGAACGACCCTCTTAAGCTGGTTGAATCTGTCTTTCATCAACTAGGGTCCGACCTTGGCAAGGTTGTTTCGGTTCCTGTGGGCATTGTTTCTGAACCGCTATCTATCTTCTCAGAATCAAAGTCCGCCTCGCCAAACGTTCAGGCGATTGGCGAAACCCCACAACTTTTAAGAGGTGGCGGTCTAAGCTTTGAAGAGAAGGTTACAGGTTCCGGTTTTAGCTGGGATAAATCAGGCCGTTATCAGTACAACCAGGCCATTAAAACGGCTGGAAGACAGGCTAAAGCCGAAGGGGCTGGATTCTCAGACTTTGGTGAATATTCCAGATGGCAACAGAAGAGGCATGCCCCAGAGTTCGGACCAATTCCTGAATTTGAGGGGGCGTTTGTGGGGCCTGACACTAGGGTTTATTCTGAAGAACAGTTAGGCCAAGAGGGTTGGCAAAATTGGGCCAACGTGTTTAGGGCCCAAGAACTGAATGCAGGTGTTCAAACCTCGGGCGGTGACTGATGGGCGAAACAACCAACGCCGTCATAAAGGGGGCGGCCTCAGGGCTTGCCCCCTACGTTGCTTTGGGGGTTGGTGTTCTGGTTGTCTTGGGAGTTATGGAGGCAAAGTTTGACGTTATGGGCAATGCTGGGGCCGCTAAAGACGCTTTAGACACTGAGATAAAGACAGATTATGCAGAGAGGGTGTATACGGTGGACGTTTCGAAGGTTCAAAGAAACGTTGCCGACGGCACTTATCAACCTCTGTCCAAATCTGAGGCGTCCGAAGTAAAAGACCAGATAGGGGAGATTGATATTATGACTCAAGACCAGTTTGACCAGTGGGCGAAGGACCCTCTCGCTTATCAGGATGCTTATTCAAAGGCCCACGGTTGGGAGGTCTAATGACCCGAAGGGGCATAGACTTCCTACGAAGTAGGGAGGTGTAGTTATGGGATACATAAACACCCCGGCAACCTTTGGGACGCCTACAGACGTTTCAGGTAGTCGTGTGCTGAGTGTCTATTCAACTCATGAAGTATACCAACCAAATGCGTACAAGGCTACTTTAGTCTATGTCTCATTTGATTGTTCTTCGTCAGATGACCGGATACGTGCAGGAATTAAGGCGGCCAGTGGGCAATGTTTTGCTGACTCTGATGGGGTCCTAATCTCGGGTACTCTTTTAGTTGGACAGGCAAACTTTGAATCCTCTGACGGATACCAAGAAGGAAGTTTGTCATTCATAGTTCCGGCTGGTTGGTACTATGAGGTAATTGCCCCACATTCCATCGCAGAAGACGGCTGGGTTGAAGTGACCCTTTGGTGAGGCGAGAAAATGGGTGAAATTGAAGAATTGCAAAAAAGGGTTAAAATCCTTGAAGATGCGATAGACAAGATGGAAGACCATCCTTTGCACACCAGAGGCAAAAGGCGAAGAGATGCGATAGGGAGGTGAGGACACGACTTTTAAACAGACAAAGAAGGCCTCCAAAAGTAAGGGGTCAGACGACCTTCTGATAGTTGGGGCGTTGGGCCTCCTGGCTTTCATGCTTTTAGGTACTAAAGGCGTTGGGAAGGATGAGGGGTCATGGTAAACAAAGTTAAGATGCTGGCAATCGGCGGGATAGTCTTAATGGAAGGTTTTGCCATGTTGTTTAACCTTAATGGTGAAACTCTCATTTATGCGGTTGGGGCTATTGCAGCCTTAGGCGGTGCAGAAACTCTGGAGGTTATGAGGAAATGATGAAGAGTTATGTTAATGAGGCACTCACGGCCTCCTCTTTTTGGGGGGTTGACCCAAAAGAGTTGGGAGATGTAATTGCTAAGTATGGACCGTTTGATTTCCTTTCGGTTAAGAACGATTCAGGTTATACAATATCGTTTATGGTTGATGATGATTCAAACCGGCAACAGTATCTCGTTTCGGGCGAACGGTTAGAGATGGATAATATCCCGTTTAATACGGTTTCGGTCGTAAATGAGGGAGTTGGAACCATCGCAGCCAAAGAGATTAAAATCGTAATTGGGCGAGAGGAACGGGTAACTAGGAGGCGACGGTTTTGGTGATTAGGTCACAGTTAGATAAAGACACGATTTATACGGCACCGACTAAGTATTACTGTAGAATCAGATTAGCAAGTCAGATGTTAAATATAGCATCGTCTTCTTGGGTTAAAGTTTTACTGGATACAGACGTAACCGATGAAGATAACATATCTGATTTGCCTAATAACAGAATAGTTATACCAACCAATGGATATTATATGATTGGCGGAGGATTGGCTATATTAAATTCCGATGCAGATATTAGAATATCCGTTGGGCTATTCCGATATGGAACGCTTATTCAACAGTCCGAAGTACAAAAGTCTATAACAGGTTATACTACGTGGTGTATTACCTCTATGGCGTATTTGGCGAGTGGCGGTTTTTACCTTTATGCATGGAATAACGCCGCTGGGGCAACCACTGATATTGCACAGTCTGTTAACACCAATCTCTGGCTTTATGGTCCATTAGACTTATAGGTCAAGCGGTCGCGTGGTCTGGAGAAGTAAATAAAGATGACTTTGTTCAAGTAGATATGACTAGTAAATTAGCTTTAACGGATACATACATAAATGCACATCAATCTTTTACATACTTATCTTTATCTAGGATAAAATAGGTTAATAGAAGGGCTGACTCGTAAGAGTCGGCCCTCTTTTGTTTCGG
>Ga0208769_1001127_pt1 | contig 12062 bp, 18 predicted proteins | sample AntAceMetag02UKC_FD_184768 | JGI IMG/M metagenome (GOLD analysis project Ga0208769, IMG submission 184768) | Saline lake microbial communities from Ace Lake, Antarctica- Antarctic Ace Lake Metagenome 02UKC (SPAdes) (version 2) | ecosystem: Environmental > Aquatic > Non-marine Saline and Alkaline...
ATCTGTGCAAAATTGTGTCATTAACTTTTCTATTTCATCAAAATCAAATCCAGTTAATAAAACATCAATTTCACCTGTATCTAGTTCCTGTAATAGATTTTTCAATGCACTCATATCCCATTCACCGGATATTTTATTAAGTGCAATGTTTAATGCTTTTTCTTGTGTTTTATCAATATCAGTAATAACACAATCTATTTCTGTATATCCTAAATCTTTTAATACTTTTATTCTTTGATGCCCACCAATTACCGTCATATCTTTATTAACTATGACGGGATCTATATAACCAAATGTTTCTATTGATTTTTTTATTTTTTGATATTCTGCATCAGATGATATTAAATCTTTTCTAGGATTATAACTTGATGCCTTTAATTTATCTATATCGTTTTTTTTAATATTCATATATAACCTCTATAAAACAAAAACCCTTCAAGCAGAATTGCCGAAAGGTTTTGATTGATGATTTGTACTATTGCTAATAGAATACCATATGATATATAAAAAAACAGGTAAAATATTGGTAAATTTCTGGTACATTTCTGTTTTATTAATTTATATTTCCAAACTTTTCATAAAATGGTTTCAATATCCTTTCAAGTGTTGACAATGCTGAATCACATTTTTTTCTTAAACCTTCAACTGTTAAAGGTTCTTTAAATCTTTCATAATATGAGCGTTCAATTGATTGCCAGAATTGATTATCCATATATTTTAGTTCAACAATAAATCTGCCTTGTCTTGTTAAAGCATTAAGAGCTGCATCAATTTGTTCTAATTCAACTCTTAATACCCACAAACTACTTTTTTCTTCATTAATCCATTCTAATACTAATTCCTTAGTCAAATTTTCTTCATCATCAGTTTTAAAAATTTCATTCTCTACCGGGCTATTATTATTTCGTGCTTTTGGCATTCCCATTTCAACTGGTTTCCTCGTATAATATCCAAGCAAATGTAAATTATTTGATTTTAAAGCTATTTGATAAACACTTATCCTTGCTAATATAGCTTCCGAATTTGCCTTTTTAATCCGATATTTTTTGAGTGCATCAGTTATTTTCATAATAACCCCCAATATTTTTAACTTATTTTTGTTTTCAACCTCCAATTATAGTGATTAATCAAGACATTACTAATTCTTAGTGATAACATTTTATTAGTAGTATCTGATTTAGCCACCGATAATATTTTAAGAGGTTCTACTCTTTTAAGTTTTGTTACAAGTAATCTAGCATCTATTTGATTATTATATTGTTTTAAAAATTCTGCAATTCCTAACATGAGATCACCGTTCATGCAGCTTTTCTGTCCATCCCATACATTCCTTAATATATAAAATACAGTATCTAGTGTTTTAAGACCATGTTTTAAATAGATAGTTTCTACTTTTCTTAGTGCCTGTATATTGTTTGTACGAGTACCCTTTGATGGTCTAAAGCCGTATTTTTCCATACACGAATTAATAACCATTTCTTTTTCTTCTTTTGCTTCTAACGATGCCTTAAAGCAATCGTATGCTAACACACCTTTTCTTATACGGTTTAATTGAATAAACCTTTTAGCTTCATCTTCATATGATAAGCCATGTGATATATGACACATTAGCTTTTCTACGCCTAATAATATAGCAGCATATACTCTATGCTGACCATCTACGACATGAAATATGCCATTACGCAAACTTACATCTATAAGTCCTACATTACTTGGTTTATAATCTGATGCAATTTTTTTAGCAAATGTAACATCTATGTTTCTTTGGTAATCATCTAATTTCAGTTTGCTTGTTTCAATCATCTCATATGTAATAGCTGTATTAGTATTTTTATTCATTTGTACCCTCCGTATATTTTATTATAGTTTCTAAATTACCCATTGATTTTTTCAATAATCCTAAAACACTTTCATCATATATATAATTTTTAAATAATGATTCCATGTACAGATACTTATTTATTCCTAAATTAAAATCATTAATCAATTTAAAAAAATCTTTTAATCCTTTAAATTGCTTTTCACTATCAGTTTCCTGATCCTGCGTATTATACATAGATTCCAATATTTCTTGTGAATTTACTTTTAAATTTCTTATCTTTTTACTTTCCTCCGGACTACAATTTTTAAGTGCATTTTTACAGATCTTACAAATTCTCGCATTAGGTCTATAAAAATCACTAGACGGTTTTTTAATATTACAATAAATACATTCTATAGTTGTATCGATTTCATCTTTTTTAGCATTTGCTATAATATTTTGATTTTCTTTTTGTCTTTCATGACTTGATTTACTATTACATTCCCTGCAATGTGATAAATCATTTTTATAAAAATCACTTAATGGTTTTTCCTTATTGCAAATTATACAGGTAGAAGCCTTTCTTTTTCTGGCTTCAACCCTTTTATGTTTATGTGCTGTATCAATCAGATTATAACACTTTTTGCATGGTCCTCTATATGTCATATGTCCTTTTGTATTTACGGTATAGAATTCCGATACATTTTTTATTTGTTCGCACACTTTACATTTTTTGTATCCAATGTTTTCTTCTATCACTTTTGACCTCCTGCGAATATTTTTTTATTAACCCCCTGTCTATTTTTTATAAATCCTACTATTTATTTGTTCACATCCCTTCGGTGTAATATATATGCCTGATTTCAATTTTCCTTCTATATCATTTATTCTATTTTTTATAATAATAGCTTTTATTTCATTTTCTTTTATCAGCATTTTAGCATCTTCATGAAACATATTTATACCATAAACTTTATTCATTTCAACTGTTTTGTTTATTTTGTTTTCTAAATCAAATACTTCTTCTTCTTTTTCTTTAATTTTGTTTTTTTCTATGAAGCTTTTTACTTCATTAAAAGATAATCCTTTATAATTACTCGCCATAACATCCTCCCGAATATTTAATGTTTAATTTATTTTCATATTGTATATCATATTATATACTTCGTCAAATATTATTTATGTTATTCTATACTCATATTCTGGTTCTTTGTACCTTTCTTTCATCATTTTCCAATTACGCTTAAACTCCTTACACTTAAATCCTTTAACATCCTCTATTACATACCTTAAATTTTCTCGATATGTATAATCAGGCGTATAGGTTATCGATTGAATTCTTTCACCTTCTGTTGTAGTAAATGCCCTTTGAAGTATGAATGTTTCCTGTAATTTAAGATCCATTATAGTTCCTAATTTTTTGAGTTCAATTAGTTCGAAGTATCTTACTGATTCTTTCCTGCTTTGAAATTTCAATTTATTAACTTTAACTATCTGATTATTAAATTTAGCTTTTTTCACTAGTTTTTCATCCTTATCAACTTTAACTAATGGCTTGGATTTATTTCCCAAGCCATTAGAAATTTTTATACTTTTATTTCTTTTAAGCAATTCATCAAGTTCTTCATTTGTATAATTCATTTAAAACCCCTTATTCATCAAGAACTAATTCACCATATTTACCGCTATTGTTCAATTCATAAGTGAATTTAGTTGTATTTGTTTTAATAAAATGAGTACACGCTATATCAGTTATTTCTTGCAAATCAACTTTACCTTCTATTTCTACTTTATCCCCTATTTCAAAAGGACTGAAACTTTTAAAATGTCTGCTTTCCATCATGACCTCCTATTAATCTTCATTTGAAACTTCATACTTCATATTTATTTCATCACAAATACTTGCGAACTTTTCAAATTGTGTGAATGGTTTAACTTCTGTATATAATCCCATATGCCTTGTGCCCATATGATGTTTATGAAATTTCAATATTATATCATTTGTCAAATGTCCCAATATAGGATTTGGAAATATACGATACCATTTTTGTCTTTTCTTAACTGGATTTTCCTTGATTGTTAACTTACTTAATTCTTCAAACTTTTTATCTCGACTTATTTCTTCGACTGTTAAATATTTTCCGTTTCCATTTACCTCATATTTATATTCGCTTTTTAATGATTTTACATAAAATTGAATTAATATATCAGTAACTTCCATTAAATAATGTTTTATAGGATTTACTTAACTATCAATTTTTATGTGATCACCTAACTTATATTCACTTATCATTTATTACCTCCCGAATTTATTTATTATATATATTGTATAACATACACTACACTATGTCAATTATAATAACTTTGTTTTCAATACAAAATCAAAGTTATGCTTTTTATTTATATCTTTTATATAATATTTAATATCTCTTTTTGCGTGTTGATATGTTTTGGTTTCAGTTAGTTTTTTACATCGAACAAACGTTCCACCTTTACTTGGTTTATTCCATATGCAGTAATGCTTTTTTTTTAACAGTCTTAAAGTTAATCCTAATTTTACATATTCATATAATTTTCTTTTTTTATTATACATATCTCTATTTAATACTTTAAATATCTTTTCAAATTCACCTTCAAATTTTTGTTTCTTAGTCATGATGTTCCCCCATTTTTTTATATTGTGCTTACATCCCCTATCCTTTTAAGATAGGGGTAGTTCACTAGTATTTTCAACTAAATCCACGTAATAACCGGATTTGCTTTTATATTATTTTTGGAAGTACCATTCAATATGTGATCCATAAAAGTATATTTAGTATCAATTCTTCTTTTTGCAATTTCCATTTTTTTAAATTGTAATGCCGTTTCTTGTAATCTCTCAAAACTTTTATCTTTTTTTGTTTTTATCTTTTTAGGAATTTTACCTACTAAATTATCAATAAATGCCTTTGTAACATCCATTTTTTTCATAACATATTTTCTTGTATGCCCTTGATGAACCATAATCATTATATCGACATTCTTTGATAGTTCCATTCTTTTGTTTTCAGTCATAATAATAATACCTCCGATTTTATTTTTTTAGTAATATATATTCTGTAATGGATGGATCCTTATCCCAAACCGTCCATAAACATTCCATTGTTGGTGTATCTCTTTTATTTTCATTTTTCAATCTTTCAAGTTTACCCTCAAACAGAAACTTTGGTCTAAATGTTAAAGGTAATACATATCTTGGTTTAAAATTATCAAATAGTTTAAATCTATTTCGAGCGTGCCAAAACTGAGATTTAAAAAGTAATGCAAAGGGTTTATTCAGCTCAATGCATCTTTCAATAAATTTTGCTGCACCAGAAAAAGGTGGATTTGTTATAATCCAATCCGACTCTATATCAGCTTCAAAAAAATCAACTTCTGTTAGTCCATAACCATAATCATTCAATTCACTTGAAATAACATCATATCCCATATCAGACATTGTTTTGCTCATTGAACCGTCACCACAAGCACATTCCCATATTGTTTTACTTTTATCAATATCTAAAAAATTCAATAATGCCCTGGTAACATTATCCGGTGTTGAATATAATTCGGTTTTTAATCTATCTTTTGACAATCTATTTGCAATTATACTTCCATTCATTTTGCTATACCTCTTAAACCATTTCTCTGTATATTTTTTCATCTGTGCTATATTTTCTATATCTATTATCGTTGCTTACGTAATTTATACTATAAAATTCAATTGTAATACTATAATTCAATCAAATCTAAATCATTTGTTTTACTATCTGAATTTTCACATAAGCTTTCATAAAACTCGTCTGTGTATTTTCTTTGGTCAAATTCCGTATGTTTTCCAAACTGAGTATTTTTATTATTATCAGTTTCTTTATCTGATTTTTTCTTATTAACAATTGCCTTATGGTCCTCAACTGTTTTTATTCCTTTATTTATCCAATCATTCAAACAGGCTTTTGCGTATCCCCATTTTTTAGCTCCGTTATCAACTGCAAGCTTTAATGCAATATAAATTAACATAGGTTCAATTCCATCTTGGTCAATATAAATATTAATATCTTCGACTTCCGATTGTCCTATTAAACCGAAACCATTTTCATTGAAATATTTACAAATTTTAGCTATCACATTTCCTTCTTTATCTTCTTCTTCTTTAATACTTTCTTTAATACTTTCTTTAGGCAGGTCTATAACCTTACATATAACCGGGTTTCCGGCTTCGAACCGTTCCCGTTTTGGTAACTCTTTTGTTACCATTTTAGTAACACTTGCGTTACCGTTTTGGTAACTATGTTCTTTATTTTGTAACTCAGTTACCATTTTGGTAACCCCGTTACCATTTCGGTAACTTTTCATTAAATGTTCAAATATATTATTAGTTTCTGAAACCGTTTTTAAACTCTTATGGACCATATCTTTAATACCACCATTTGATATTTTTGATATAGTCCATTCGTCATAATTTTTATTAAAAGATAATATGTTATAATCTTTAAACCAAAAAATAACTTTATTATCTGAAAGAAATATTAAATTCTTTTTGACATGACCTTTACTTAATCCAATTTCCTCAAAATCTTTATAAGAGGAATACTTCCAAGCTTTTCCACCACATCCCCATGATAACCTTAAAATTAAATAAATAACTTTTAAATGTACTTTGTTAAAATCTCTGTTTAAAATATTTTCCTGAATCTCATGTGCAATTACACCATGAGGATCATTGGGTTGCGGATATGCCATAAGGATTCCCCTTTCTTTTGTATATAATAAACCGCCTGTATAATATTAATGCCTAATAATATTTGTTTATTTGTTTGGTCATATACAGACGGTTTAATATTAAGTTATTTTAATTTATTTCTTTCTTTTGTATCTAGTAACGATTTTTCAAAATCATCTACTCCCTTATCCGATGCAACTGTAGATACTGTAGCTGATGATGTTACTGTTGATACCGTACTATTTGATACTGTAGGTGCTGATATAATTTTTTGACAAGACATACATAATGCCATTCCATATTTTCTTGTACTAAAATTATTTACGGCTTCATTTATTATTGTTCCGCAATTTTTACCAGAACATATATACTCTTTTGTAGCTGGTTTATCCGCTGGTTTATCAGTTATTGATTTTTTCTGAAACTTGCTTTTATCATCAGGTAATGTTTTGGGAATATTATTTTCAATTACCGGATGTCTATTTTCATCAGCTTGTGCCATTTCATCATCGGAATAAACGCCTGATAGATCCGCTGGAAATGCTTTTCTTAATGCAAGGCTTTCAGCACATTTCCCTAACATCAGGAACGGCATTTTTTCCCACATAAATGCTTGTGTACCCTTGGGTGCATATTCTTTCCATCTAGCACTTGCAGTAAAGGCACATTTATGCCCTTTTACGAATTTATATACAGTTACAGAAGCAACCGTTGGACTTGTTTCACGGTCATAAGCTGCATCATCTATTCCTGCAAGGTTACCTGTCCTATCCGCAATCAGCCTATATCCATCAATACTTGTTTGTATTGACATATCCATTTTCCCGTTGTTTTTATTTTTACGTAACACACAATGAATCTGTTTTGCCAACGGATCAAGACCTGTTTTTTTAGCTACATACATAAACAATCCTAATTGTTCATTACTTGTATCTTTAGCATACATATCCTTTATTAAATTTATTTGTTCATCCGTGAATTTATTATCAATGTTTTGATTTACTATTGCATTATTCATATTTTATCTCCTTCCGAATTTTTATTACATTGACATTGTATAACATAAGTTACACAATGTCAATGTTTATATCTTATTTGAAATCTATTGAAAATTTATCATCTTTAATAGTTGCTTTAAGTCCTTCAATTATTTCTCCATCTTTCGTTAGTACCTTTTCACCGGATATTTCACCGACCATATCAGCTTTAAATTCTTTCCAGTCTGCAACTTCTGTAGTTTTTATATATTTATCTAATTTGTTATTTTTCAAAAATTTGACTAATTCAATATCATCCTTTTTATAATCTATTGCTCCAAACTTTCTTTTTAATACTCCGGTTGGAAGTTTGTATGTTTCTTGTGTTAGTGTCTTTTTCTTTTCGACATATTCAAAATATTCTATTAATTTACTATTAAGCCAAGATATATTGTTTTCTAATGACTTATTTGATGCTGCAATTTTCATTTGATAATCAGCTATCATTTCATTACATACACTTTGAAATCTTCTAGCTTCAATTTCATGTGCTTTTATCTTTTTTAAAGCCCATTCGGCAGCCTTATCCGAACAAACCTTAAATTCTTCTTGCTTTTCTTCTGGTATATCAAACATTTCAGTTCCTAAATCTAAATTGTTTTCCATAATATTGTCCTCCAAATTTTTATTATTATTATTATTATTATTATAGTACCACATATACTATACTATGTAAATGCTTTATCTTCTTTTTTTTATTCTTTGAATTGTATTACTTGCTGAAAATAACAAGCATCGATTTAATATTTTTATTTGTTCCTGTTTTTTTAAGTTTCTTTCAAAAAATCTGAAACTTATTTTATTAGGTTTAAATAATGATAATAAATTCAATGTTCTATCTCCTTCACAATATAAAATATATTAGTTATAAGAAACTCATTACATATTACAAATTATTTATTAATACCTAATATGACAATATTTTTCAATAGTACATATATCATTGCTTACTCTACATATCATTTTATTTTAAGTGTCGAACGTTGTCAATAATTCAGTCGAAATACTATATTAAAACGCGATAATGATAATAAGTAATCATATTGATTTGACATTAATTTCAGATTGCGAGGTAATATAAACACCGGATTTCAATAATTGTACTAATATTTTCCAGTCTATGTATCAAAGTAATAGCTTTACCTCGCGTTCGATTTTAAACTGTAAAAATTTATGATTGTGTTTATATTTATTCAATGATAACATAATAAATAAATAATAAATAAATAATAAATAATAATAATTATGGAGGGCAATATTATGTCAAATGTAAATGAATTAATACTTTCAAAAGAAGCTAAGGCAGCACGAAACAAATATCATAAGGAATGGAGGGATAACAACAAAGACAAGGTAAACGCGAATTTGGCACGTTATTGGAACAAAAAAAGTAAGGAGCCAATTGAAGAAAAATCAAACGAAAGTTCTAAAACAAGCAATGGTTAAAAAGAAAAAGAACCTATCTATAAAAGATAAATTCTTATTTCTGAAAACTCGACATAAAAATCCAATCAAGCGTTCGCCACCTACATTATAACTCTTGATTGGTACTATTTTCAAGGGGGATTTATTATGAAAACAAAAACAATCAGCAAGAAAATATTTGATTCAAAGAAGTTACCATCATATTTAATAGTTTCAATATGTTTTGGTTGCTCTGCTATAATTTCAATAATAGCCTTAAAAAGTCAAGGTGCTACAGACTTTGCAATGACTCTTTTTGGTGTACTTGCATTAGGTGGTGAACTTGTAAAGTTTCACTTCCCTTCAACCGCAATTGCGAGTAAAGATATGCATATGGGCCTTCGTATTTGTTTTATGTTTATAGGTATAATAGCTGTTTTTTATAGTGTAGCCTTTACCTTCGCATTCAGTAAAAATGAAGCAGCTAGTTTGAAAAACGAATTTGTTGCTAACTCACAAGAAGTTAAAGATGCTAAAACTGCTAATGAAACAAAAGTGGAATTAATAACAAGACTTAAAGCAGAATTAGTAACTTTAAAAGCTGACAAGAAAACAGATCTTGCAAAAATAGATCCGATAAAATACAGAAGTCAACGAGCTGATGCCCGTGATGCTTTTGATTTGAAAATAAGCAAGAAATCACTAGAACTTACAACACAGCAAACATCAAGTGCAATATTACCAATTACTCCTACTGCTGCAACTAAAAATATCAATGTAGGTGTTACTAATCTATTTGCTACTGTTGAAGCCGAAAACAACTTCTTTTCAGGGTTTGCTATATTTATGGAGATTTCAGGTATATTCGCATTAGTAGATTTGAAAAAAAGAAGTGTTAATGTACTAAAGCAATATACTACATATGAAGTTGTTGATGCAGATTCCGCACAAGATAATAATGTAACTTATCTATCTAAAGCAAAGGAAAATGTTGATGATTATATTATTGATAAATCTGATAGACCTATCATCTATAAAAAAAACAAAGTACCTCCTACTCCTGAAAAAATAAATAAGGTTTCTATGTCAAAGGATTTTAATCAAATAGATGTTATATCATATCTTGATTGCATATATGATATAAAGAACTCAACTAAACTTCCAATGTCTTGTGGTGAAGGAAAAATAAGAAAGGTAACTGGTTTTTCAGATAAAATTGTTAGAGGTATTAGGTACTATTTAGAACAATTAGATATTTTAGTTATTGTACAAAAAGGAAATTTTAAAAATACTAAAATACTAGTCCCCTACTCTACCGCACTAAAAAAAGTTAAAGATTAATATTGTTTTGTTTTACAGCACGTATAACAGTGATACTATTGATTAACAAACAACCTATAGATTAAACTTAAGGCAATCACTGTCACTGTTATATTTGCTAAAAACTACAACGCCCTATCCGTATTAACTCCCGTTCGATTTAGACTAATTCAAATAGCATTAAAAGGAGCATAAAACAATGATTAAAATTTCAATCAATAATTTAATAATTTTTCAAGCAATAGCAACAATAATTTCAATAACAGGAATAATAATTTGGGTTGTAATAAGTAGAAAATTTTATTTTAAAAGGGTTAATATTTCTCATGAATTATTTAAAACAGAAATTTATATGACTATGATGAAATTTTTATCAATAAAAAATTATTCATCAATGGGGGAGATAGTACCTAAATCAAATATTTATGAATTTATCAGAATTGAAAATAATATTGTTATTTCAATTATGATTGATGCTGCTAACTCAAAAATATGGAAAGGGTATATATTTGAAACAACGTGTATTATGTGCATTAGCATTTGTAATAACTTTTATTTCAATATTAGATATAAATAATATAAAAATTATAGATGATTTTAAAGACCAACTCTTATTTGTTTTATCTTGACATTTTTTCATATAATATATAATCTGGTGTCATAAAAGGAGAGATTATGATTACTGAATTTGGAATACTATTAAGAAAAACACGCATTGATAATGATGAATATATGAAAAATATGGCGTGTAAATTAAAAACATCAGTCGCTTATTTATCTGCTGTCGAATTAGGGAAAAGAAACGTGCCCTTCAAATGGATTATGTTAATATCAATTCAATATAATATAGATTACACAATAATAGAAAATGCTTATCTAAATTCAAAAAGGTTTATAAAAATAAATTTAGTTAATATGGAACCCAAAACAAAAGAATTAGTTTTAACATTTTTTAGATATTATAGATATTTAACTATATGTGAAATAAAACAAATAAGCTCTATATTAAATAATAAAAAAACAAAGGAGAATTGAAAAATGGAAAACAATTATAATTATGATGCTGAAAGATTAGATGTAGAGGAAAAATTAAATCAAGAAATAGGTGAAGCGTTAAAAGATGATATAAAACAAAAGTCGTTAACAGCCAGAATTTCCGGCAAAACTAAATATGGCATTAAAACAAAACAACCAAAAACAGAAGTTACCAAATATAATTTAAATGAAATTATGTCTTATTCAAAATGGAATAAACTAGATCCTAAATCTCAATTGTTAACATTAGAATCGTATATCGAAAAATTTAAATATAAAGGAATAGCAGAAAAATGGCCTATTAAAAAAGGTTCAATTCATAGTAAACGATATTTGTTAAAAAAGTATGGTAGTTTACAGCAACCACCAATTAATTTGCCTATAGATATAAAAGATAATAAGGATCCAGCTTATTTAAATATGAGAAATAAATCTATAGAAGCACCTGATGTAATTACACAAAACAATGAAATAAACTTTATATATATAGATACTCATACCAATATTATAAATAATTGTCTTGATAGTTTAAGTTTAATAATTGAAAATCAAATGGAAATAAATATAATTATAGCAGCACAAGGAAAATATAAATGTACATTTGAAACTTTAGATTTATTTAATAAAGATACATTACAAGATTTAATATTAACTATAAAAAGTTTACCACAAAATTTAGAATACAAATTTCAATTAAAAGCAACCGAGAAATGAGGGTATA
>Ga0208769_1001129_pt1 | contig 12046 bp, 19 predicted proteins | sample AntAceMetag02UKC_FD_184768 | JGI IMG/M metagenome (GOLD analysis project Ga0208769, IMG submission 184768) | Saline lake microbial communities from Ace Lake, Antarctica- Antarctic Ace Lake Metagenome 02UKC (SPAdes) (version 2) | ecosystem: Environmental > Aquatic > Non-marine Saline and Alkaline...
ATCCAACCAGAACCACCAATTAATATGAGCCCACATGTTCCAAGGCTGGCGATCATGACTCCAAATCAAGATGTGGTAGGTTCGATTCCTACTGGGTTCGCCTGTAATCTTAAAATGAGGAGAACGAGATGTGTAAAGCGAAATTTCCGCACGAGAATAGCACATACATGAGCTACACCATGAGGGATGCACTTACAAAACAAGCTGAAAAGGAAGGAATAAGCAGAGCAGCGCTTATAAGAAAAGTAATAAGATCTTATTTGGCTTTTGAGGAGCTCAAAGAAGGTGTCAATGTTGAGATATGCCCTCCAGGTGGAGCTGGACTTAAATACGAGACAAAAGCATTCATGCCAGACTTAAATGTAAAACAAAGGAGTGAATAATGGATGTAGAAGAGCAAGTAAGGATTATTGAAGCACAGATCCATTCTAAACGTGCTAATTTTACACTGGAGGAGAAGATGATTTACATGACAAGCTTCTTTGGCAATGATCCAGAATACTCCAGAGAAGCATTTGATATTGTTCGTAGCAATATCTGTCGGAAATTGTGTCAGGGCAGAATTTATACTTTGGATGGCTAATCATATCGAGCATGTGGTGTAATCTGGTAACACGTGTGCCTTGGGAGCACAAGTCGCCGTTCAAATCGGACATGCTCGACCACATAAAAAGGAATAGAAATGAATATTGAGCTTATTAACTACACACAAAATGCTGCTGAGTTGCTAATTCTTAGCAAGAACACTAGACATCTTTCAAGCAGTGAGAGATTCGAGGATATAATGCAGATGAGTAGTGAAGAAAAAGACAGAGAGATCTCCTACATTTTTTCAACTATATCATCATCGTGGGAATTTGTGGGCTATACTTTTCTGCTACAGGATGTAACAAGAGCATTCACCCACCAGTTAGTTCGTCACCGAATAGGGACATCATTTGCTCAAGAAAGCCTACGTGTATCGCCTCAAGAAAACTTCTCATATCTTATCCCTGATGGCATAGAGAGTGATGCGTTCCAAGTACGGCTATATGAAGTTGGTATGGCAAACATACAAGAAAGCTATAACCTACTTTTAGGTAAAGGTGCTGATACTCAAGACGCTAGGGGGATACTTCCAACGAATATCTGTACTAACATTCTGCTTGGTATAAACTTGAGGGCTTTATCTTTACTTATGGAGACAAGGCTGTGCATAAGAGCACAAGGAGAATTTCAGGAGGCAGCATTGTGGATGAAGGATTTAGTGCTGCTTGCCCACCCTTGGATACCATATCGCACTTTGATGCCGGCATGCATTTCTAAAGGGGTATGTTTATTTCCACGTTTCAATTGCCCATTAAAGAACAAATATGAACACCTCAAACAAGTAGATGATAAATTAACCAAAGAAGTTGAATCTGATTGGGTGAAGATGATCGAGGCAAATTATTCTCCCCAACCAAAACAAAGTAAATAACCCTTTACTTTTTAATAGGAATAGAGTACAATGGATTTACCGACAATAACAAAGCTTAATGAAATCAAGCCTGAGAATCTCTGTGCGGTGACGCATGGAGGCAGTCACTTTGTTACTGCCGGTAATTCTCAGGCTTTTTCTATTAAGGAGATGGTTATGGAAAAAATTAAAAGGGTTCCAAGGAATTACTGTAAGTGTGGTTGTGGTGGTTTGGCTAAAGATGGCAAGAGATTTATCCGTGGGCACCACTTAGTCTCACCAGAGAAGAGAGAAGAGCTCAGCAAGTTGCGAAGTGGAGCGGGCAACGGAATGTACGGGAAGAAAGATTCTGATAAAACAAGAAAGCTAAAATCAAAAGCTACTTCTGGTGAGAATAACCCAATGTATGGAAAGCATCACACTGAAGAAGCCCTAGAAAAGATGAGAGGTGAGAATAACCACATGTACATGAGCTCTGAGAATAACCCAATGTATGGAAAGCATCACACTGAAGAAGCCCTAGAAAAGATGAGAGGCCCAAAACACCACAACTGGAGAGGTGGCATAACAGATGACCCTTACTGTCCAATATTTTCTGATCAAGAATTCAAAAAGATTATTTTTGAAAGAGACGGCTATAAGTGTCAAAATCCTTTGTGTAGGGAGAATTGTTACCACTTGTCACTTGTGCCGCACCATATCGACTATGATAAGATGAATTGTGATTTAAGGAATATGGTAACTACATGTAGGTCATGTAATTCAAGAGCTAACTTCAATAGGAAGTTTTGGCAGAAACATTACGAGGATATAATCCCAAAACAGCAATTATAAAGGAGGTGTTATGGACTTCATATTTAGACCAAAAAGTGCAGAGCCAAAGCTGGTCCATATGGCTGTGGAGCAGAATATTCTTATGTGGGAAGAGGGTTTCATAACTCTCCACCATAAAGGGTGGGTATTATTCTCTAAAATGGAAGACTTAGAGCCAATATACAAAACAGAACGGGTAGTGAAAGAACTAATCCCAAAGGAGGTGTATAATGAGTAAGCCATTAAAACTTGATTTAGGATGTGGCAGAAATAAAAAAGGACCAGAGTGGATAGGTATAGATATATCATCGAAAGTTGGCGCTGACATACAGCTGGACTTTGGTAAACAAAGACTACCATTTCCAGATGAATCAGTCGATCAAATTCGTGCATATCATTCGCTTGAGCATATTACCAAGTCTGAGTTGATATTCCTGATGAATGAGTGCTGGAGGGTTTTAAAATGGAGCGACTTAAGCTTGAGTGACTTCGACCATACAGGCAAAATGTGGATACTTGTACCATCTGCTTGGACTAATTCTGGCCAACAAGATCCTACACATAAGAACTTCTTTGTTAAGTCCAGCCTTAAGTTTTTCTGTGGAGATTATCTTATTAAGCATAAACTTGATTATGGCATAAACTCAGCATTCTTTGAGTACAAAGATGTTGCTGTAGAGTACCCTTGCGGAAGGGCAATAGATCAGAAGCAGTATTGCACTACATACAAGTTCAGCTTGCTGAAAAGCAAAGAGCATCACAACAAGTGTAAAAACAGATTCCCGTTCAATATCAAAGATACAGGCAAAGCAATTAAAGCAGAAGCACAGACACAGCTTCCTGTACACCTTGTGGTTCCGGCACAGCCCACAAGATCAAGGGCTAGTCGCTGCTTATCGATGCATGATCCAGAATGGTTCTTGAATACCAGGTGGAAAACAGAACATAATATGGACTTTTCCGATACAACAAAAAGGATAGCAAAGCATGCTATTAATAAGCATATGGGAAGGATTATAGCAATCAAGGTCGATGCCTCACTAAGATATGGTGAGAACTCTGCTCCTGGTGGCGCACAAGGATTGCTGTCTGATCTAAGAAGAAAATTCACCAGGATTGAAGGATTCTTTAAACACAATAGACAGTCTACAACTGAAAACATCATAGACACTCTCTTCGACAACGCTGTGTATAGCATACTTGCTGTAATGGCAATTGAAGAAGGAAAAATTGAAGAAATAGCAAAGGAGAAAAAAGATGACTGAGAACATTCTGGATGGTAAAATAATAGCGGTGGATTTTGATTCAACCTGTTCACATTACAATGGGTGGAGAGGCATAGGCATTTTTGGGCAACCAATAAAAAGTGTTGCCTGGGCTTTAGGACAATTTAAGAAGCTGGGCGCAATAGTTGTCATATGGACGTGTCGCAGAGAAACAAATCTTGTAACGAAATATCTTGAAGAGCATAAGATACCTTTTGATTATGTTAATTTCTCACCTAGAAATAAAGAGTTTAAGCTGAGTCCAAAAAAGATTGCAGCTGATATCTACATCGATGATAAAGCAATCAACTTTTCTGGTGAGTGGAAAAACACATATCTTCAAGTAGTGAACTTCACAAGATGGGAGAAAAAACATGGAGACAGCATTAGAGGCTAGTGATGTTGGTATTCAGGCAACTGGAGTGATAAAAGACTTGGAGGCAAAAGGTCTCAAGCCAGCTGAAATAATGGCAATATGCCTTGCTGCATCAAAGATAGCTGAATCGCTTATAATAACCCAAAGCATGATGGGTGTAGTTGCCAAAACGATGAAAGACCTGTTTGCTAAATAGAAAGGAGATGATATGAGTGGCAAATTGCTTACAAGCACAATTGGAATAATAATCCCTACTCATGACCCAGAAGCATTTCTCACCAAGCTACTTCCATCTGTGGAATATATAGCAGAGTTGGCACCGCTGACTACTTGGCTTATTAATTTCAATGGTCCAAGGTGGATGAGCCAGCATATAATTGAGGTTGTATCTATCATTGAAGATTATGGCTTTAAAGTTTGTAATCGTTACACAAGCGCATGGGATAAGCCAATAAAGGTTCTCAAGATGCGTGAACAGTGTGCAGAAATGGCACCTGATTGTGACCTATTCCTATTTGTAGATGATGACTTTAGGTTTGTGAATGGAACAGACAAGTACCCATTCACATCTGGTCAAAGGTATTTACATTCTATTGACTATATGACAAGATTCCCAAAGTGCGGTGCAGTCAATACAAAATCATTCCTTGGTGGAACTCACCAGAAGTTAAAAATTGTGCCTGTGAAAGATGATATGGTGGCAACGAACAGGGGCCTATTGTTAAGGAATATGAAAGATCATGGCTTCTTATTAGCTTTACCTGAGATGAGAGAGATAAGAGGTGGCCTTGAGGAACAAAGCATTGCATACTTGAGGAATGAGTATGGGCTTTTTACAGCTAAACAAATGAACAATCCTACCGTGCACATTACTGGAAAATTAAGCAACTGGGATAATCAGCCTACTGATTTTCATAATATTGGCGTCATAGACCAAGGTCTTGCTGGTTGGATAAGGGATAGGTATCAACCAGAGTGGGATTATCAGCATAGGAAATTGCCATCAAAGCTTTGGGAATTGTATCTAAAGGCTGGTGGCATAGAGCTTACTGATGACTTGATTGTTGATTATGCTGAATATGAGGGTTGGGACACAAATAGTGTTGGAAAACCAAGAAAGGAATAATGATGGAAAAAGAATATTGTGCTGACTGCTATTGTAGAATGTTAGCGCACGATGGGTTTGAAGGAGGTGTAAAAGATGCTGATGGGCAACCAAAATTGATGACATGGGGCATTGTGACCATAAAGATAGGCAGATGCCAATAGCATTATTTAATATCTGCCCAAAAGAAGAATGACAGAAAGGAGACTGAATGAGTAGAACAAAAAAAGGTTTAGTTGTGCGTAATATAATTAAGCGTTTCATGACAAAAGAGTTCATGGAAATCCCAAAGCACAAGCTTGTTGATATTGTACCACTTATCGTAACTACCAGGCCAAGAGAAATGGCTATTTTGGAATCTTGGGAAGAACATTTCAGAAGCGTAAAGGTACCATATGCAATAACTGAAAGGGAAATTGATCACCATACATATGGTATAGTGAAGGTTAGGACTTTATGGAAAGAAGATTCTTGGGGGTGATTAATGATAACGTTGCGAAAGAATGAGTTGGTTTATTTGTTACGAAAAGCTTGTCGGTTTGGAGCAAAGAGGGATTTTACAATGGACATTATACTGCCAACATCTGCAACTCAATACCATTTGGGTATTGCTTTTATTACACAAAATGAAAGAGATATGGGATTGACAGCAATGGACAGATCACTGTTGGATTAATAAGGAGGGAAGAAATAATGGATTTTGAAAAATGTAAAGATGGCTCGTATATTTGGAACTGTTTTGTTGAGAGGCGGAAAGATGATCCATCTACTGTCCTATTTGGTGGTGACAACAAAACCATAACTGCCCATTTGAACGGATATGCTATTATTCCTCTTGAGAGATACTGCGAATTGGCTGGTGAGCCGTTTAATTCAGATAGGATGAAAGAAGCTGATTACCAATTGAATAAGGAGAGAAGAAATGACAAATTGGTGGGTTGATGAAGATCTAATGTTTTCAGGTGACGGTTCAAAATGGTATCCTTTCAAAACTTATAAGGAGGCAACTGATGCGGTTCTTCCGTTCCAAGAAGACGTGGTCATATTTTTGCCTGGCAAGGATAGACCGGAGCTTATGGAATTTACCATTAGGAGGTGATTAATGGAAAAGATGCTTAATATAGAAACACCAATTGGAGCTGGATATATCACATTTGGTGAATTTATGCCTTGCGATGCTAGGCGAAAAAATAAATATTCTTGCTGGTGGAACGGGTGCGGGATAGGTGGTACTGCCAGCACATTAAAAGAATCAAGAGCATTTCTTTTTAGATACATTGAACAGAATCTAAGAAGAGAGATGAATGTACTTGAAGATAAATCAGCAGATATTCGGTTATTTTTAAGACAACTCAAGAAATTGGAGGGATAATGGATAACAAGAACTTCTGTCATTTGCATCTTCATACAGAATATAGCATTTTAGATGGCTATGGGTCAGCAGAGATGTACGCCAAAAGGGCTGCTGAACTAAGCTTTACGCACATGGCCGTTACGGATCACGGATCAGTTGACTGTGCCATTAAGTTTCAAAATGCCTGTAAGGAAGAGGGGGTTAAATCTATAATTGGATGTGAAGCATATATGGTACCTGATATCATGGCAAGAGAAAAAGGTGAAAGAAGATACCATGTTACACTATTGGTGAAAAATAAAGTCGGATGGAAGAACCTTCTACAGTTGCTTACTAAGGCTAATCTACAAGGGTTTTATTACAGACCAAGAATTGACCCGTCCATATTGCTCGATCACAGTGAGGGGCTAATTATAATGACAGCGTGTGCCTCTTCATTCTTACATATGCCAGGAAGCGATTGGTTACTAACTGAGCTTATACAGAGGACAGAAGTGGTCGGTGAGATAATGCCTCTAATTCTGGAAGCAACATGTGAGACGAACGACTTGGTCTTGCAGACAGCAATAGACTATGGAATAAATCTTGTGGCAACGAATGACTGTCACTACCCATTAGCAGAAGACAGTAAGCTTCAAGAAGTCTTACTTGCTATGCAAAGAAAAGACAAATGGAGTAACCCTGATAGGTGGAAGTTCGACATAGATGATTTATACCTTAAGACAGCAGATGAGATGATAGAGTCATTCAAAATCCAAAACCAAATAGATGAAAAGATATGCACAGAAGCCATGTGGAATACAATGGCTGTAGCAAAGCTTTGTGATTTTGAGATAGAATCAAGAAAACCACATCTTCCAAAAGCTTATATTGAGAAGTATGATGACTTGGCTGAAGAGGACCAACTAGTGAGTCTTGTCATGGATGGCTTGGGGAAAAGAGCTGAAGACCACGGCTGGATAAGAGATGGCATAAAAGACTATGAAAGCAGAATTGAAGAAGAGTTGGCACAAATAATGCCTCAATTCACTAGGTACTTTCTGGTTGTTTGGGAATTAGTGCATTGGTGTGAAAAAGAAGACATAATGGTTGGTCCAGGACGTGGGTCTTCATCGGGAAGTCTAGTTGCCTACTGCTTAGGGATAACAAATATTGATCCAATAAAATACAAACTTATATTTTCAAGGTTTATCTCTGTAGGCAGAATCGACTTGCCTGATATTGATTTAGACTTTGAAGATAGGCGCAGAGACGATGTAAAGCAGCACCTTGCTGATATTTATGGGAAATGGAATGTAATAGAAATATCCACTTTCCTTAGAATGCATGGTAGAGGTGCTATAAGGGATGTCTCAAGAGTCTTTGATGTACCATTGTTTGAAGTTGGCAAAGCAGCTGAGTGCATCGTCACGAGGTGTTTAGATGGCAATACAGAGGTATGGACTATTGATGGGCCTACACCGATAAAATACCTAGTTGGTGAAAAAGATTTCAAAGTAACAGGGTGGTTTGGAAACAGAAGGGTCAAAAGGACAGTATCTGAGGTTTTTGAGAATGATGAAAAAGATATGTTTGAAATGGAGCTTGAATCAGGAAAGAAAATTATATGCAGCAAAGATCATTTCTTCTGGTCTGAATTTGAATACATCTATAGAGGCAAGAAGTGCAAAAAAATTGGGTGGAGAAAATTAAAGAATCTTAATCTTGAGACAGACGAAATACAAACGGTAGAATTCAATGAAGCATTTTCTCACTGTAAATGGTGCTACAATGTAATATACAAGAATAGGTGCACAGATAGAGAATTTTGTTCTCTTTCTTGTTTGACAACTTACAGGAATACACATGACAACCCCATGCTTAATCCAGAAACAAAAGCAAAGATGACAGATACTAAAAGTGGTATTAAGCCTAAATGGATGGATGATGATGAGAAGCTCTTATCTTTCAAGAACAAAACAGCTCACAGGCTTAGAATAAATAACCCGATGAAAAATCCTAAAACAAGAAGAAAGCAGATAAGAGCTCTCAGAAAGGTTATGCCTGAAGTAAACAATAGAGCAGAAAAGGTAGAAAAGCAAAGAGCGTATATGCTTAAGAGGCTTGAAGAGAATCCTGAATCGCACCCACTCAGAATCTTAGCAAAGAATCCAAGAAAAGGCGTTTCAGCAATATCGTTCCCACAAGCAAGACTTACAAAGATAGCCTCTGTTATAGCAAGTAGTTACGGCTTTGAAATTGAAGCTGAGTGGCCAGTAGGATATTACAAAAGAGGGAAAAGAAAAACAAAAAGACATTACTATCTTGATATAGCAATACTTGAACTAAAAATAGACATAGAGTATGACGGTGCATTACATAAAAATTTAAAAAGATCTGACTCTGAAAGAGATTTGCTGCTGAAGAGCAAAGGATGGAATGTATTCAGGTTCACAAAAAGAGATTTTAGTGGTGTTGGTGAAATAGAAAATAAAATTGAAAGGATAATGTCCAATGCGATTCGAAAGAATAGTATCAATAAAGCCAATAGGTAAACGCAAATCATACGACCTTTCTTTGAAAGAGAAATGGAAAGGGTATTTAGCCAACGGCATACAAACGCACAATTCTGGAGGAGATGCCCGTTCAGATTTTTCCATCGAAGATGCTTTCAATACATTTGAAGATGGAAAAAGATTCAAAGAGAAATACCCTGAAGTAACAGAGATTGCTATGGCTTTTGAAGGACAATGTAAATCTTGTGGGCGTCATGCCGCAGGTGTATGTGTATCTGAACACGATCTTAGATCGGGAGAAAATGCTAACTTTGTTGTTAGGAAAGGCACAAATGTGTGCAACTGGGACAAAATAGATGCTGAGTATATGGGACTGATGAAGCTTGATGTGCTTGGCCTCAACTCTTTGACTATTCTAAGTGAAACAAAAAGCTTAATAAAAGAAAGACATGGCACAGATATCAACTACAACTTGATTGATTTAGAAGATCCAAAACTCTATAAACAATTTGCAGAAGGGAATACAACAGGTGTATTCCAATTTGGATCTGGTAGCATGATAAAGTTATGTAGAGATATAAAGGCCGAAAATTTTGGTGAGGTTGTCAACATAAATGCTCTACATAGACCAGGTGCACTAAGAAGTGGATATACACAAATATACAGGGATAGAAAATTTGGACTTGAAAAGACCACTTATATGCACCCATGGATAGAAAACATTACAAAAGATACATATGGCTTGATAATATACCAAGAGCAAATAATGAGGCTTATGTATGAGCTTGGAGGACTGCCTTGGAAAACTGCTGACACAATAAGGAAAGTCGTCAGCAAATCTAAAGGCGTTGAAGAGTTTATGAAGTTTGAAGATGATTTCATAAAAGGGTGTGAAAAGTTAGGGACACTAAATGGTCCTGAAGCAAAGGCTATTTTTGGTGAGCTTAAAAATACAGGGTCTTATGCTTTTAATCTTTCACATAGCACAACTTATTCATTAATTGGCGTATGGCAAATGTACCTAAAAGTCTACTATCCAATAGAATTAATGACAGCTTTATTGTCTTATGGCCCTGCTGCTAAAAAGCATGAACTTATCAATGAAGCTAAAAGGCTTGGTATAAAAATGCTATTGCCTGATATAAATTTATCAGAGAGTAAAGCTTGGGTAATTGGAGACGATAACAGCCTGCTTGCTCCGTTCCAAGAGGTAAAGGGTATAGGAGAGGTAGCGGCTAAAGAGATTGTCGATTGTAGGGGCGTTGCAGGAGCTTACACTAGCCCTGATAACCTAGGATCTAGAGTAACGAGACGAAAAGTTAATAGCAAAGTACGTGACCTACTCATCAAAGTAAAAGCATACGAGACATCAAGTGATAAACTTGATCTTCCAGAAGATGAGCTAGAGGCATTATCTTGCTATTTTGATTTTGAATTATCTAATGACCCATTGTATAAATTTAGAAAACTTATTAAGAGGATTGGCCCTCAAATAAACTTGATGGATTTGTCTGAGTCTTACAATTTAGGCAAGAAGCACGGATTCTTTTTTGGAAGAATGGAATCTTTGCGTGTAGGCTATAGGACTGCTGTTGGTGAGACAGCAAAGAGCAGTAGCTTTGGCTCATTGGGTGGCGTGTATGGCAACTTGAAAGATGATACGGACTTCAAGATGCTTATTTTTGGCAATAAGATTTACAATGAGAAGAAAAGCATTATAGAGCATTGTGAAGGTGAAGCAATATTAACATATGCTGATAATACTGATGATAAGGCAGCACTTAAGACTCAATCTGCTTGGTTTGGAGATGAACTTTTAAGTGGTGACCTTGATGGACTGGATATATCTCTTGGTGATTTTCCCAAAAAAGACCTCGTTTCAACTCATGAGTGTTGGAAAGAGATGGAGAACTGTAGTCTGTGCGAGTTAAGAGAAGAATGTTCCAACCCAGTATTGCCAAGCCTTGGTCACATGAATATAATGATTGTAGGTGAAGCTCCTGGTCCTGATGAAAATAATAAAGGTGTAGGGTTTATTGGTAGATCAGGTAAGTTGCTATGGAAGATTCTTGGTAGATATGGCTTGAATAGAAAGCTGTTCCATATCACTAATATATGTAAGTGCTATCCTAAGAAAACAAAGACACCTAAAAACAAACATATAGATATTTGTGGGGAATGGCTTAAAAGGGAAATTGAACTAGTCAACCCATTCCTAATATTATCATTTGGTAATACTGGTAACCAATTTTTCAGAGGAGAAAGCAGCGGTATAATGAGCATAAATGGTACTACTCAATGGCACGATAAGTTTGGCTGTTGGGTAACATACTCTGTTCATCCTGCTATGGCAATGTATGATAGGGCCAACATGCCTCTTTTAGAGGACTCTCTGGGTGAATTTGTTAAAAAGATGAACGTGTTGATGTAATAGCTAAAAAATTTCTAGAATAGTCTCTAACTATATTAAGGAGGATTTAACTATGTTCAATGAAGACATTTTAGTAGACAGGAACGCTTTGGAAGAAGAATGCTCAGCAGCACCAGCATTCTTCGACTATTGGCAGACACAAGAATCTAATCTTAAAGTCGACAAGGAGAATCACAAAGCAAAAATAGGCAAAGAGATAAGACAGATGAACGATGCTGAGCTGAAAGAAAAGCATGGCATCTCTAAGCTTACTGAGGGTGCCTTTAACACACTGGTCGAAAGTGACTCAGGTTATCAAAGATTAAAGAAACAGCACCTTCAAGCTGAGGCTTCAAGAAAATCGTATGAAAAGAAATTATCAATGCTTGATACCTTAGCAAAGCTACATGGCCAAGGGTATTTTGCTAAGATTGAAGGCAAGAGTGAAGTTAGAACTCTTTTGGCCAACACAGTCAAGGAAAAAATCAGAAAAGAGATCAGGAAACGCTCTGCTGAAAATGCGAAACCGAAGAGACCAAAATGATGGGTGACATATTTAACAGTTTTGTAAATGCTATTGTTGTAATATCGGTAGTTTGTGTACTAGCCTATTTTGTTCCTGGGCTGGTGTTAAGGGCTATAAATGACTTTAAACTAAGGTATGGAGGAGGAAATTGTGGCGAAAAGAAAATGGAAAAAGGGGCTGTCGAGCAAAAGCCTGAAGAAAAAAGATGAGGCAAAAGGTGATTTTTATCGTTCTCCTAAGGATAGAGTTTCTTATATCCAAAGG
>Ga0208769_1001134_pt1 | contig 11982 bp, 10 predicted proteins | sample AntAceMetag02UKC_FD_184768 | JGI IMG/M metagenome (GOLD analysis project Ga0208769, IMG submission 184768) | Saline lake microbial communities from Ace Lake, Antarctica- Antarctic Ace Lake Metagenome 02UKC (SPAdes) (version 2) | ecosystem: Environmental > Aquatic > Non-marine Saline and Alkaline...
GAAACGAATCATTTATCCTTTACTAAGATTAATCGAATACCACGTCAACACGGAAATCATCCCGGAGTTTGGAGTTGAGGGAGTCCGATACAAATACAAGATATTTGACATAGACGAAGAAACAAAGAAGTGGGGCCTATATAAGATGCAGACCGAATCGGATTTAAAGACAGTTAACGAAGTACGAAATGCTGAAGGACTAGACGAATTAGAAGGCGGAGACGAAACTGGCTCAATGCGTAACGACAGACAACAAGCAGAAGATAGAGCAGCATTCTCCGAGGAACCATTACAGCAAGAAAGTGATAAAATCAATAGAGATTCATCAGATAAACTAGACAACATGGCAAATAGAAAGGCATACTTAAAATTCAAATATGCCAAACGAACAGGGTCTCCAGGAAATTATGTTTATTGGTACAAGAACCCAAAGACCGGAAGATTGGAATCAGGAGACAAACCAAAAAAAACATCCAAAAGACCAATCGATTTAATAGAAAATAATGTTCCAGAATGGGATGAGTCATTAAATAACATCTTGTCAGCACTACCACCAAAGGACTATCAGGGATTAAAGGTTAATAAGTTTGTTTCAAATAGGAAGGCAGGAGGAGTAGCAATCGGTAAAGATGAAATACAAATAAAAGAAGATTATAAGAGCCTAGTTCTTCATGAGATTGGGCATACCGTTCAAGCTAAACATAAGAATGGAAGCGCTTGGTGGGGAGATTTGCCAGGTAAAAAAATAGGAGTTATGGCAAGTGATGAATATCAGAATGTACTAGAAACAACAAACAAAAGATTCGAGAAAGTAAGGAGTACCCAAGAATTTATTCACAACAATAAAAACGCAGACAATGAATGGGATTATGCACTTAAGGGAGGAATTCCAAATAAGAAGAATGGTGAGAACTTAATGAAGCAACACAAAACATATCTGGAATTTTTCGCAACAGCATACCAAAATTACTATGAAAAGCCACAGCACATGAAAAAATTCTTCCCAGAAGCATACAATTATTTTGATAGTAGAAAATTTGAGGATAATGGAGTCTCCCAAAAAGATGCAATCAGCACAGAGCACAAGATTATAGATTATTTTGACTGGAATATGAAGGACACAGAAACTAAAGCATCAACCACAGACTCACCAAACACACTAAGCCCAGGAGAAGAACTAAGTCCATCAGAGAAGAAGCTTAAAAAGAACATCACAGACCTCCTAAAGGTCAATAAAAAGAAGGTGTTCGAATTACTAGAAGAACAAGGCAAGCCTGAACAATTACTACAGATTAAGGGAATAGACGATTTGCCAAGAATCATTAAGAAGATATTTGAGATTTTCACATTCAAGAAGGTAGTTGATGAAGTGATCAGTTTTAAGTTTAACTTTGGATGGGAAGAATCAGAAAAACAAATCGATAAGAACGTTCCAATGAATAACAAGGCTTTGGAATTTCTCCAGGACCACACATTTGATAACATTAAGGACATGACCGAGGAGATATCAAATGACCTGAAGGCAGAGTTAAGCAGAGGAATCATTAATGGGGAAGGATTGGTTAAGTTAAAGGCCAGAGTCACAAAAGTATTTAATGTAGGAAATAACCGAGCCGAAATGATTGCTAGGACAGAGGTAAATAACGCTGAGAACCAGGGAAAATTATTATCAATGAAGGGCTCCGGATTAAAATACAAAAAGAAATGGGTATCTGCTCATGATGCAAGAACAAGTAATATCTGTAAAAGACTTGATGGTCAAACTGTTGGGTTAGATGAAAATTTTGTAGACAAAACAAGTGGATGGTCAGGACAAGCCCCAAGTGCCCATGTCAACTGCCGGAGTACTTTAATATTTATAGAAGATGAAGATTAGGAAGTTTTAAAAGGTTTAAGTTCGTGGTATCAATATGGCACCACCAAAAGGATTCACCCCATCTAATAAGATTAAAATTGATTTAAAACAAATGAAAATGTTTTATTATGAATATGGTTGGGATTATCGAAAAATAGCAGACTTCTTCGGGTTCAAATCAAAGTCAGCAATATATGACCGTTTTAAGAAATTAGGATTGAAATCAAGAACAAATACTGAGTTAAAAACAGGATTTAAACATTCAGAAGAAACAAAAGATAAAATTTCAAAGTCATTATGTAAAAATACCTCTCCATATATTTATCGTGGATATATGATGATTCGGGTTAAGAATAAATTTATCGAAGAACATAGAATTGTCTGGAAAAAACATAATGGAGAAATACCAAAGGGTCATGATATACATCATAAGGATTTCAATAAATTGAATAATAAAATAGAAAATCTGGAATGCTTAACACATGGGGAACACACTAGAATCCACAACTTAGTTAATAAATAATCCTTCTAAAATTTTGAAAGTAGATTTATAATAAAAAAAGAGTTAGACTGATTATGGATCAAGAAGCATCATTCACATTCACAACGCCGTTGAACCTGAATATTGTAACGAAAGCCGACGGTGAGCACCTATTTGTTAATGGGGATATTTCTACAAATGACATCGATTTTGTGAACGACATTATGACAAAGAATTGCCAGGAGAGTATGCAAAGACAAATCCTAGATCGGAACATGAAGCTAGACCTAGAGCACGAAGCATTCAAAGGAGAATCGCATGAAGAGAAGGAAATCAACAAGACCAAAATCCCAGCTGGAAAGATAATCGATGCAACGGTTAAGGAACTAGGAGAGGGAAGATTCTCAACAAGCGTCAAAGCAGAGATTAACCGGAACAACCCAAACTACAAATCAATCAAGGGAAACCTAGTAGAGAAATACTTGGATGCATTTAGTGTGGCCTTCTTAGCAACCGACATAAGCTACGAGCAGAGAGAAGGAAAGGCGATTCGAATGCTGAACGATGTTATTTTATTAAACGTAGCCTTAACAGGAAATCCATGCAACACAAAAGCCCAATTAACAGAAATCTCAACAAAATCAATGGACGCGCTAGAGGAATACAAGAAGAGAAAGAAAGCAGACCCAAGCGTAGCAAATCAGCTCGAGGTCAAGAGCAAATCAAATTCTACCAACCGAAAGGATGGTGATATAACTAAATTACACACAAAAAATTCTAAGATGACAGATGACGAAAACGAAGAAGAAACTGAAACCGACGAAGGCAGCGATGCTGGAGAAGGCGAAGGTTCGAATGACGTTGACAAGAAATCAGTAGAAGCGCTAAAATCTATTTCAAACGAATTGAAGTCTATGAACGAAAAGTACGACGCTGTTGTGAAAGATAATGTTTCTATGAAGGAAGCTCAATCAGAAATGAAAGAGAACCTTGCTAAGATTACAGATGCTTTAAAACAACCCGTACATAAGTCCTTGAACAACAATGAGAATGAACCAGATAAGAAAGCAGCTGAAGCTGATTTAAAATCTGTTGATCCTTTAGACCTTTGCTAAAATGGGACAAGCATTCACAGGAAGTGTAAGCGTTGATGATTTCGATTTTCAAGGCGCATACTTCGAGTCGTTCGCAAATCTTAAAAGCAAAACTAGATATTGGGACCCAGTAAGTGGAGAAGATTTGAGGCTTAAGGCCGACATGAAAGCTACCACTACTACACAGGGTGGACCAGGAACTGCAGGGTATGCAATGATTCCGGTCTATTTGTCTCCTTTGCTGATTGATCAGACAAGGAAGAGAACACCTTTGGTTGAGCTAATTCCTCGAGTGACAAACTTGGGAATGTATGCTGACTGGAACGAAATCACAGAAAAAGGTGCTGCGTTTACAGCACTAGAAGATGGTGCATTTGGAGAAGCGAACGATACAGTCGATCGTTATTCTACTGCAATCAAATTCCTTTATTCAGTTGGTCGAGTAACCGGACCGGCACGAGCAGCACAACCTGCGTTCGTATTGGAAGGTTTCCAGGGAACTGGTTCAGGGTTAGGTGGTAGTGCATTCGGAAACGTTGCAGCCTCTAACGCTATGCAATTAAGAGTTCTAACCGCGGCAAAAGCACTAAAGGAATTGGAAGAAAGTTTAATCGTTAATGGTGATGCATCCACAGACGCAACTGAGTTCTCAGGTATCGTAAAGTTACAGGGGACAGAGAACGTTGTAGATTTGGACGGCGCAGCATTGACATTTGATAGCATTGAAGAAGCATGCCAGAATTCATTTGATGACAGCGGAAACGTTAAGTTAGCAATTGGATCCAGTTCTGCAATAAGAGATGTGCGAAAGATTATATTGGACACGTACCGATATAACCCAAGCGACGTCCCTGAAGGAGTATTGCCATTCGGTGTACCAGCAGCAGTAGTGCTATGGACTATGGTCGGAGCAGTTCCACTGATTCCTTCACAGTACCTAAGCAACACTTCAGGTGCAAAACAGATTTACTTCCTTGATACAGATTACATCGAGATGAGGGTTTTGCAGGATACAACATACGAAGCGCTAGGTAAAACTAACGATTCGGATAAGTTCTATCTAAAGCAGTACCAATGTCTAGTGATGAAAAATCCAAAGTTCAACGCGTTTATTGACAATATATTGTAAATAACAATTTTATTTTTATTTTTTTATTTGAATATTCTCGGTCGGAGAATAAAAAAAACGACAAGTGCCAGAACAGGCATCCCAACTAAATCACACAGGAGGTAAAAAAAATAGCAGCAATAGATATAGATGATTGTACGGTAACAAACGACCCACAAGTTGGGTTTAATGTTTACAAGATAGTTACTCCAGCAACAGCTGACGACGGTGATACCATCGATATCAGTTCACTTGTGAGTATCTCAAAAATTGTGACAGCTTCAAGTTATGGAGCAACTGACGACTGGGAACCAATCCTAGTAATTACAGACGCGACAGGACTACTGATTCCAGGAGCAACTGATAACGAAGCAAGAACAATCTACGTAATGGGCCGTCTTTAGATTGCCGTTTTTGAATTAAAATGGTAGGACAAGGAATAGTAAGCGGAAACATGACTGGCGACCGAGTGTACAAAGACAAAGTTAAAGTTGAGGGAAATTTTAGTCGAAGTCCAGAGAGATATTATCTTGAATGGATGGGACGAAAGGTTGGTCTTAACGGAGATATTGATGCAGTGTACACAACTGAAATAGCTCGAGCAATTAGTACAGACTTCGAACTTTTGGGAGAAAATGCAGTTACAACTTGTAGTACGTATTCGGCAACGGACGCGGCTATGCTTTTGACAACAACTGCAGCAGACAACGACCAAGTGATTTTATTGCCACATCTAGACTCTGAATACACACCGTGGACAGGAGTTAAATGGGGAACTGAAAACCAAGTAATTTGGGAAGCAGCAATAAAAACACCGGCATCAGTAGCGACAATTCTATTCTGGGCAGGTTTGAAATTAACAAACACACCAGTAATAGCAACAGACTCAAATCAGGTATACTTCAGATATTCAACTGATGATACAGATGCAGGATGGGTAGTTGAAAGTTCAATTGGTGGCACAGACACAGCGAAAGCAAGTGGAGTGACATGCGCGGCAAGCACAGTTTATCGATTTAGAATTGAAATAGATTCAGACCGAAAAGCACATTGTTACATCAATGATAAATGTGTAGAAGTGACTACAGCTTTGACAAATGACGTGGATTTAATTCCATACATCGGAATGCAAAACCTGGGAGCAGGCGCTAGGATATTGACAGTTTACTACGAGAAAATTTCTCGAGTGTTATTCGAATAAAATGGCGAAAGAAATTAAACCAATCGAACAACAAAAGGAAGTTAAAGTAGCAGATGTTAAACCAGTCGAAGCAAAACTAGTTGAAAAACTCGTTGAAGCAAAGACAGAACAACCAAAAGTTGAACAATTTAAGAATGTTTCCAATAAGGGAATAAAGATTAAATTTGTAGATGGAAGGAAAGTCAAATGGTTAACAGTTAAGCCTGGAGAAGTAGTGACCGTATCAAGAAGAATCGCTCAAAGAAACAAACTTGTAAAAGTTGAATAAATACAAATTTTTATTTTTTTTATTTATTTTTCTTGTTTTAAGAAACAAGAGGTCGAGGGACCTTAAGTCAACTAAATGGAGAAACAAAGAAATGATAAAACAGCAAACAATAATTGCAACCGTAGCAACAGGCGCGACCGGAGCAACTGCAACAAGTGAACTGATTATTGGAGAAATCCTGAAGGTCGACATGGATGTGACTGGAGCTTCTATGGATATAAATTTGGATTCACTAGGCGAACAAAAAGCCCAAGCGATCCTGAATATAACCGGGAACACAGATACAACATATTATCCAAGAACACCAACAGTGGACAATGCAGGCGCAGCGAATAGTTTATACGCAGCAACATTCCCAGTACAGGTTCCATTCGTAGTTTACGGAAAGTTGAAGTTGACATTGGCCAATGCGGCAGCAACTGAGAAAGTAGCAATGACAATCACATACCGAGAATAAAATGGAATTCATCAATAGAGGTGGACCAGTTAAGATTCGAATCGGCGGAGTTAGGGATTGCCACTGGACCACAATCAACAAAGGAGAAAGCGTAGACCTACCAGCTAGGGCTGGAATTTCTTATGGGTTCTCCGTCAAAACGACTGAAGGACAAATTGGATCCAAGAAAGTCGAAACAAAACAAATCCAAAACACATTTCTAGAAGAATTAATAAAAATCAAAGGCATAGGTCGAAAGACGGCCCAGGACATTACAAAAATATTCCCTGCAAGAGAAGAACTAATAAAAACGATTCGGGCTAGTACCGATGAATATGCACTTCCATTCAGGGATGATATTGCTAAGATTTTGGAGGAGGACTATGGCTCCAAATAGAATGGCGGGGTGTGCGTTTGGAAAGGTGTCCAGGGAAAAGATAGAAAATCTTAAAACAGGGTTTGAGAAGGTCGAAAAGAAAATTGATGGCCTAGATACCAAAGTCACACAATTATTTAATCATCAATCGAACAGACTTCCAACATGGGCAACAATAGCATTATCATTTTTAACAATGTTGGTTGGAGCATTACTAGGAGTTATCGGAAGGGGGATATTCAATGGCTGAAGATGACGGAGACTTCGCAACTGTGGCTGAGGTTAGGCGTATTTGTGGAATTGCTGCAGCAGAGATAAGCGACACGGATGTTGGACTTATGATAGTGGACGCAGAGGCTAAGATTCCAAGATTTTTTAATACATATTTCAAACCGACAGAGGTAATCGAGATTAATGATGGGGAAGGAACTAGTAGGCATCACCTCGAAAAGAACCCCGTGTTGGGCGTGAGAGCCTTAAAAATCGATGGGACCACAGTGGATCCAGACGACTTGGAGCTTCAGAAGGAATCGGGTTATATTTTTTTAGGAACAGGGGCAGAAGTGCCAACATTTTCAAGCAAGCGTAATTCTGTCGTAGTCAAATATGTGTATGGCAGTGTCATACATTCACAGACAGTCAGCACAACATCCTCGGCGGCAACCATCGCAGGTACGGGGGTCTCAGTCTCCGTTGCAAGCGAAACGGGATTCGCTGAGAATGATTGGGTTGAAATTTTAGGAATGGACGGATACCGAGAAGCGGCAAAGATAACTGCAACAGGAGTAGGAAGCATAACACTCGACCAATTAGTTTTAACACATGAGTCCGGGAGCAGCATTGTGAAATTAGAAGTAGAGCACATCTTCATCGAATTAATGAATACGGTTTGCGCAATTGCGTGCGTTGCAAGAATTATCGGACAATCCTACACAGACATCGTAGGCTACACATTAGCAGAGATGCATGTCCAGAAGGGGGAACCTTATACACAATGGAGGGAAACGGCCAATCAATTAATCAGACTGAGAGAAGATATTATGTCCAGGATTAGCATAAGGCCCGCAATATTCTAATGAAGAAATTAATAATTTTTATGTTTATTTTGCTTATAGGCTTCACAACTGCAGCAGATTTCACACCACAGGGGAATATTAACATGAGAGGAATCTACAACATGACAGGGGCGCCATTTGTTAATGCAACATTATTCTACGGAAACGGAAGCCAATTGATAGGAATCTCTGCAAGCGGAGGAGGTGACGGAAACGCCTCGAGCATTTGCGCGGATGGAACCTTTTTGAATGGGGATGGAACGTGTGATGCCGGTTATTTAGATGCGGATGGGGTTGACGATTACGAGGCAGATACGAACACCCAACTCTCAGGAGCCCAAGTGATTGCATTGGTAGGGAACTGGACTCTAGACAAAGCGAGTTATTACACTTCAACGATCGTGGACACATTAATCTCAAGCGTAGGAAACTGGTCAGCAGATAAAGCAGGATACTGGGACACAGCAAACGACCTAGATACAGTAATCTCAACCGATGAGATAACAGAGCTCAAAATTGATTTTAACACAGCGTGCGGAGCCGGAAGCCATTTGTACGTGTCCGGGAATAATTTGGCATGTGAAGCAGATGACGACACAACATACTCAGCTTTATCAGAATTCTCAGATGACATCGGAGTGAGCGCGGACTGGGATGCAATTGGGGACGTCCCAACAGCAACACCAAGCAATGGAGATACAACTCACCTAAGCACAGCAGACCAAATCTACGACTGGGTGATTGGATTGGGGTACGCGACCACAAGCTGGGTAAACACTCAACTAGGAAATTATTATTTGAAAACCGCAATTGATACCCAGGGGGAAGTAGAGACGATTTGGGGAACAACATTGGCAACAGATGGGGAATTGAGCTCAGGACTTGCAGGACAAGATGCATGCTCAGAAATATCAGGATGCGTTGTTGGTGCGATTACCTCCTATAGTGAAACCGATCCTTTATGGACCGCAAACTTTTCATTATACAACACAAGTTGGTCAACAGACACAGACACAAACACTCAGCTAAGCCAGGAGAATGTTCAGGATTATGCAGGAGCAATGGCAGGGAGTTATTTAGTTTATACGGATGGAAGTAATGATTTGAGTGTTACGGATTCATGGTATAATTCATTAGCAGAATTACAAACAGCAGTCTCAAGTGACTTTCATAATTTAGGAGGCTCAGACGCGAATACCCAATTGTCCCAAGAAAACGTTGAGGATTACGCCGGCGGAATGTCCTCAGGAACAGAAACAAGAATCTCATTCACTTACAATGATGGGACTGGAAACTTCGACTTAGTTGTCGATGATATGAACGATGACAATCCAGAAGCAGGAGATGTTTTATGGAGTGATTTGACAGACCAGGGGACATTCACAGATACTAAATATTGCACTTACGCAAGCGGAACCGGATACATTAGTTGTACATCAGAAGGCGGAGTAAGTACGACTTATTATGCAGGAACAGGGCTAGACCTTAACGGATCGGATTATTTTGAAATAGAAGAAGCATTCAGGATGCCTCAGGGTTGTAATAACGGAGAGATAGCAGAATACAACACCACAAGCTCAGGATGGGATTGCGCAGTTGACAACTCGGCAGCAAGTGGAATGGCAAGTTGGGTGTTAGCATCTTCAGACACAGCAGGAAGCGAATCAATCACAGATGGGGAAACTGTCACAATCGATTCAGGAACCGGGATAACAGCCACTCGAAGTACGAATACGGTGACAATTACAAATACGGTAACGGACACGACATGCGATGACGGATCCTGCAACGTGACAAATACTGGGACCTTAGACGGATACGAAGCAGCAGCTCTTCTAGACAACACAGACACTCAATTGACTGAAGAAGAGGTTGAGGATTTTGTTGGGGGAATGCTAGGCGGAACAGAAACTCACATAGCCGTAACTTATGAGGACGGAACAAACGACATCGACTTCGTGGTAAGTGACGACTGGTATAATTCAATAGCAGACATCCCAACTGCAACTCCATCAAACGGAGATACAACTCACGTCTCAACAGCAGACCAAATATTCGATTACATTGCAAGCCTCGCACATTTAGTAGCTGGAGATTTGGCAAACTACTGGGATGCGACAACAGACCTCGACACGGTAATTGCAACGGATGAGATAACAGAATTAAAGATAGACTTCAACACGGCATGCGCTGCAGGAAATCATCTCTATGTAAGCGGAAACAATCTCGCATGCGAGGCAGATGACGATTCAACATACCTTGGGGGGAACGCAATAACACTCTCAACATCCACATTCAACTTCGATGGCGGAGCAAGTCCAGGGGGAGAATTAGGAGGCACGTGGGCAAGTCCAACGCTTGACAATGATGCGCTAGATGACCAATACTACGATTCAGAAGCAGACCTAACAACACTCCTAGATAACAACTACGAACCAATCAGCGCTCACTTCGACGCGTCAACAACAACCAACATCACATGTGTTAACTCAGCTTGCGATTGGTACACTAACGCAACAGACAGTTGCATGTACTGGCCTAGCGGAGGGAAGGATTGCGGGGCATAAGGTGAAATGGCAAAACGAATTTATACTGAGACGATTAAGAGATGGTTGATTGCAGCCGGAGTAGCAGCCGGAACTCTAGTTGGTGGAATTTTTCTTTATTTGAGTATGATGGGAGCAATCACAATCACAGGCCACTCAGGCGACCAAATATGTGACGGAACGATTGAGGACCCTTGCTATGCTTATTTGAACTTTACAGCCAATGAGGATATTTTTGTTTATCCCAATGGTTACGATCCGTGGGGCCGGGAATCCATTATGGAGTTCGATCCAGCAATCAAGTCCTGGAGACTAGAGAGAAGTTGGGGAAAGGGGTGGAGAGAAATGTCACTAGACAAAACCTGCACAGGAACATGGTGTGGAGCTCCAAATAACAAAGGAGTAGCTTATTCTTACGCTCTCAGGAGCGGCAGGGACTATCAATTCAGGATTGTGGCGTTCAAGCACAGACCAAGCCAAACAATCAAGTGGGGAGCTTTTGACGGCCAGGTGGACCCATACTGGAACGGAACCGATGTGGAAACTTCTGTGGATATTCAAAATTATTATACTTCTTCAACAGAAACACATTGTATTGGAGATATTTGTAACAAAGTTATTTATTCTGGATTAACATTTTATGATGATGGTACAGGGTACAAAAAGATAGATACTTCTTTTATCCCATACAATGTTGATGGGTATGATTACCATTTGAATTATTCTATTTATGATTTCAGAATAAAAACAAATTCTAACTGGGGAGATGGAACTCAGTATTGTGTGAATGATCACGGTGTAGAACGGTGTTTAATCTATCAATCACAAGATTATTCTTTTAGGGATGAGAATGGCGCACAAGATTATATCTCAAGCATACAAAACTCTCAGGCATTATTTGAAAAGAATACGGCAACGTATCAAGATGTATATCCAAATGTAGATTTGACAATGATTGCAAATGGTGAAATGCTTAAGGAATTATATACTATTAATAGCAACCCAGGAGAACCAGCGAGTTATCTTAGAAATGATATAACTTTAGATTTTGGAGGATATATTAAATTTGGAGATTTAGAGATATATTCAAATGGTGAATCTCAATCTGGAAATTCTTTTGTGACAGATGGCAAGATAGAATTTAAAAATAGCAATAATAAAACATTATTTTATTTGCCAAAACCAATAGCTTACGATTCAAACGAAAGCTTTATTAATCTTCAGTATGAAGTTAAGATAAGTGGAAACCAGATTTGGTTTTATGTTAGGACTCCAGTCTCTTTTTTTGAAGATGCAATTTATCCAATTTATATTGATCCAACAATACAATTACAAGATGCAGATACAGAAAATTTAGAGGATGCTTATGTCCGTGATGATGCTTACGCAGATACGAATTATGGAACCGCTACGATATTGCGTACTGATATTGGAGGGGCAAATGAAGATTATCGTACTTATATAAAATTTAATACATCAGATGTTCCAAGCGGAGCAACGATTAGCCATTCTGGTTTAAATATTTATAAAACTTCTGGATATACAAATGGATCAAGTCTTAA